>Ga0256824_10000567_pt1 | contig 14286 bp, 12 predicted proteins | sample CV67metaG_FD_191570 | JGI IMG/M metagenome (GOLD analysis project Ga0256824, IMG submission 191570) | Hydrothermal vent microbial communities from East Pacific Rise, Pacific Ocean - CV67 | ecosystem: Environmental > Aquatic > Marine > Hydrothermal vents | place: Pacific Ocean: East Pacific Rise...
GAGTCTCTCGTCCAGACATCGAACCTAAGGCTACTGAGAGTTTAGAAGCTATGTATGAGATGATACAAAAGCTTATAAACGCAGGTCATGCCTATGCAACTGAGGATGGAGATGTTTACTTTGATACGGCTAGTGATAGTGAGTACTTAATGCTGAGTGCAAGAGTTCAAGATGATGATGATAGACAAGAGAGAGTTGAGTCCTCTTCTTTGAAGAAAAACACAGCAGATTTTGCTCTGTGGAAATCAGTAAAAGATGCATCACTTACTTATGAGTCTCCTTTTGGAAAAGGTCGTCCCGGTTGGCACTTAGAGTGTTCTGCGATGATAGAAAAACACCTAGCACAGCCAGACACTGCGTTTGCAGTCGATATTCACGGTGGAGGGGCTGACCTGCTTTTCCCACACCATGAAAATGAAGCGGCACAGACTAGATGTTCTTCAAACCATGCACTAGCTAACTACTGGATGCACAACGGTTTTGTAAACATAAATGGCGAAAAGATGTCAAAGTCTTTAGGCAATAGCTTCTTCTTAAAAGATGCCCTTAAAGAGTACGATGGAGAAGTGCTGCGTTTTTATCTCCTAAGCACTCACTACAGAAGTAACTTCAACTTTAACACTGAAGATTTAAGCATCGCTAAAAAGAGACTAGATAAGATTTACAGACTCAAAAAACGTCTTTTTGGTTTAGCTCAAAACGCAGAGACTACTGCGTTTAAAGACGCTCTTTTAAAAGCTCTGAGTGATGATATGAATGTATCGTCTGCCCTTGCACTTATAGAAGATATGCTCTCCTCTGCAAACGAGACACTCGATACTGCGGGTAAGCATAAGGTTCTTAAAAAAGAGACTATCTCTAATCTTGCATTTGTAGAAGAGATTTTAGGTTTTGGTGTCAAAAATCCTTTTGAGTACTTTCAGTTTGGAATGGATGAAGATACAAAGGCAAAGATAGCCATACTTATGCAAAAACGCAGCGAGGCAAAAAAAGAGAAAGACTTTGAAGCTTCTGACAAGTTTCGTGATGAGATTTTAGCCTTTGGTGTTACTCTTATGGATACACCTGCTGGAACTTTTTGGGAAAAAATCTAACTCCTTTATGAAACTCCTTGTCTCTCTTTTGCTGCTATCACAGTTGCTATTTGCAAAAGAGATTCAGCCTACTTTCAAACTCAAGTCTATGGGTATAGTTAGTGACTTTGTTGTTGCTGACGAGCTTATATACATAGCTAATGATGAGGGAAGCATAGATATTTTTAGCCTTAAAACGCAGCTCTTAGTTGAGCAGATATTTTTAGAGCTTGTTCACTCAAAACTAGATGAACTTCTTCCTGCAAAAATCTTAAGTGTTGACTACCTTGATGGCAAACTTCTTATAGTTAGCATAGGAGAAAAAGCCTTTAGAAATGTTTGGTTATATGAAAACTATCAACTCACACAACTCATAGATGAGACTCAAAAGCTTACTATCAAAGAGGCAAGGTTTATAAATAAAGAGCAGATACTTTTAGGCACATTTGCCTCTGAAATCATCTTGCACGACAACAAAGAGAACTATAGTCTCTATAAACGACATGTTACACAGAGTACACTTGGCGATATAGTCCTCAGCGAAGATAAAACGCAGGTACTTATGTCTGATGAGAGTGGAGAAGTTCGTCTCATAGATGTAAAAAGTTCACAAACACTCAAGGTTTTTAAAAGCCAAAATGTTGACAATGTATATCATCTTGCCTTTGCAAATGGTGTCATCATCACAGCAGGACAAGATAGACGAGTGGGAGTTTATCAAAAGGGTGTGAGTGATTATCATATAAAGAGTGACTTTTTAGTTTACTGTGTTGGCATTAGTCCAAGTGGAAAAACTGGAGTTTACTCAAAGGGTGAGCAGAGTGACCTACAGCTTTTTGACACAAAGAGTAAACGCAGCCTTGAGACTCTCGTAGGTCATAGTGGCATCATCACACAGATAAAGTTTATAAACGAAAAAGAATTATTTAGTAGTGCAAGAGACAATTATGTCTATTTTTGGCAACTACACTAAAGGGATACAATGACGATTGAAGATATAAAAACGCAGCTCATACAGAGTGCCAAAGATACAAACTGTGAGTTTAAGAGACTCTTTCATGGTCGTGGTGGACTTTATGAGGGCTACAGACACTTGAGTATAGACTCTATAGATGAGATACTCAGTGTTGCTCTTTACTTCAAAGAGGAAAATGAAGATGAACTCTTAGAAATGTTGACTGCGTTTACACATACTTCAAGATACAAAACCTTAGTAGTGCAAAGAAGATACATCAAGGGAACTACAAGCGAGGTCTTAGTAGGCGAACTTGAAGATGAGATATATGTTGTAGAAAATGGTATGAAGATAAAACTCAATCTCCTCAACAATCGTAACTCAGGTTACTTTCCAGATATGAAGATAGGTCGTGAGTTTATCAAAGAAAATGCTAAAGACAAGAGAGTTCTTAACCTTTTTTCTTACACTTGTGCCTTCTCTCTTAGTGCAAAGATGGGTGGAGCTTATGAGGTTGTCAATGTCGATATGAGTAAAAGTGCACTCTCAACAGGAAAGCAGAACCACTCACTCAATGGCTTAGAACCACGAGGAGTAAGTTACCTCTCTTACAATATCTTAAAATCTTTTTCATCACTAAAACGCAAGGGTCCGTTTGATCTCATCATCATCGACCCACCTAGTTTTCAAAAAGGAAGTTTTGAAGCAACAAAAGATTATGAAAAAATCATCAAAAAACTAGACCAAATAGCAAGTGATGATTGTCTTCTCCTCTCTTGTTTAAACTCACCAGACTTAGAGAGCAGCTTTATCATAAACATGATGCAGGAGTTTGCTCCAAGTTTTAAGTATGTAAAACGACTCGATAATGTCAAAGAGTTTGCAAGTTTGGACGAAGAAAGAAGCCTTAAAAACCTCATTTTTAAAAAGGATATAACATGATTTTCAATTTAGAAGAAAACGGACTAAACGATAAGTATAAACTTATGGCTCAGACTATCATACCAAGACCTATTGCTTGGGTTGTTACTGAAGATGAGGGTGTTATAAATATCGCACCTTTTAGCTACTTTATAGGACTCTCTTCAGAGCCTGCCTCTGTTCTTATCTCTGTAGGGCACAAGTCTGATGGCACACCAAAGGACACTCTAGCCAACATTCGTAAAACAAAAAAATGTACTATCTGTATGGTAGATGAAGAGAGTTTAGAACTGATGCACTTTAGTTCTAAAGAGCTAGATAAAAACCTCAGTGAAGCAGAACTCTTTAAGATTAAAACGCAGACTATGTTTGATGAGTACCCACCGATGATACAAGATGTTCCAGCTGCATACTTTTGTGAGTTTAACCAAGAGATAGACTTAGGTGCGAGTGCCACAATCCCAATAGTTCTCAATGTAAAAAAGATTTATGTTAAGGATGAGGTTATAACAGATAAGCAAAGAGTAACAATCGAGTTTAATCCCGTTGCTAGAATCGGTAAAAGTTATGCTTTTTTAGGTGATGAAATCACTCCTCCATCAATCCCATAAGGAGGCTTGAAAAATTTCTTTTATCAAAGTGTTAGCAAATTTTTAGTATAATCTATTTTAAATTTCATACAGGCACAATCACAAAATGATAAACTATCAAGCTATAAAACCCCTACTCTTCAAACTCCAGCCTGAGACTGCACACCATGTTGCAGAAACAGTGCTGCGTTTACCTAACTTATGTCAGATTCCTTTTAACTTTTTTCTTGAGTCACACTTTGTAAATGATAAGATTTTAAACCAAGAGATTTTTGGTCGTACTTTTTTAAATCCAGTTGGTCTTGGTGCAGGTTTTGATAAAAATGCAACGATGATAAGAGGTATGCAAATCCTCGGATTTGGTTTTACTGAGATTGGTACTGTAACACCTAAACCACAAGCTGGAAACCCTAAACCTCGTATGTTTCGCCATATCGAAGAAGAGACTATCCAAAATGCTATGGGCTTTAACAATGATGGTGCTTACAAGGTTGTCAAAAAATTAAAACAACGTTTTCCATTTACAACTCCTATCGGTGTGAATATCGGAAAGAACAAACTAACTCCTGAAAAAGAAGCTATAAACGACTACACTCATCTTATAAAAGCCTTTGACGGTTTAGGTGACTACTTCGTTATAAACATCTCTTCACCAAACACACCAGGACTTCGTGACTTACAAAACGAAGAGTTTATCGGTGAGCTTTTTAAACAAGCTAAAGCTCTTACTAAGATGCCTATCTTACTAAAAATCGCTCCAGATATGGAGATAGAAGATGCAGTAGCACTCACTAAGATGGCAGTCCAAAAAGGTGCTGATGGTATCATCGCTACAAACACAACTATAGACTACTCTTTAGTTAAAAACCCTAAAGATATCGGTGGACTTAGTGGTGCAGTTCTTAAAGAAAAAAGCTTTAAGATTTTTGAGGCTATTGCTAAAGAGTTATATGGTAAAACTGTTCTTATTTCTGTGGGTGGTATAGACTCAGCAGAAGAAGCATACAAGCGTATAAAAGCAGGTGCTTCTCTAGTTCAAATCCTTAGCGGAATCGTTTTTCATGGTCCAGATATGATTATGAATGTAAACAACAAACTTGTCGAACTTCTCAAGGCTGATGGTTATGAAAACATCACAGAAGCTATAGGCGCAGATAGAAAATCAAGCACTAAATGCTGAGTCGTAAATGAAAATATTTTTAACACTAACACTAATACTAACTTTAGGAACTTTAATGGCATCTTCACTACCAAAGTATGAGACAAAAACTCTCAAAAACGGACTACAAATAGTTGTAATCCCTCTCAAAAACGAAACAAATGTTATAAGCACAGATATCTTTTACAAGGTCGGAAGCCGTAACGAAGTAATGGGAAAAACAGGTATTGCACATATGCTTGAGCATATGAACTTCAAGTCTACTAAAAACCTTCCAGCAGGAGAGTTTGACAAGCAGGTTAAGAGTATAGGTGGTGTTAACAATGCTTCTACAAGCTTTGACTACACTCACTACTACATCAAGTCAAGTACAGACAATCTCAAAAAGTCTATCAAACTTTATGCTGAGTTGATGCAGAACCTAAACTTAAAAGATGAAGAGTTTCAACCAGAACGCGATGTTGTAACAGAAGAACGCAGATGGAGAACAGATAACAATCCTCTAGGATACTTATACTTTAGACTCTTTAACAATGCTTATCTTTACCATCCATACCACTGGACTCCGATAGGGTTTATGAATGACATTAGAACTTGGACTATTGACGATATTAGAGAGTTTCACAAGACTTACTATCAACCAAACAATGCCATCTTAATGGTAACTGGTGATGTTGATCCAAAAGAAGTTTTCAAACGTGCTAAAAAAGCCTTTGGAGATATCAAAAACAACGGAGAGATTCCAAAAGTTAAGTTTATAGAACCAGAACAAGATGGACCAAAACGTGTGACAGTTTATAAGGATAGTGAAGTTGAAATGCTTGCTATCACTTTTCATATACCAGACTTCAAAGACAAAGACCAAGTTACACTCAGTGTTATAAGTGAGATACTTTTCTCAGGAAAAAGCTCACGTCTTTATAAGGATTTAGTTGATGAAAAACGCCTTGTAAATAGTGTCTATGCTTATAACATGGAGAACATTGACCCAGGTCTTTTCATCTTTATGGCGACTTGTAACCCAGGTGTAAAAGCTGAAGATGTTGAAGCAGAGATAGTTAAACAGATAGAGCTTATGAAAACAACAAAGGTTACTAAAGCAGAACTAGACAAGGTCAAGATAAACACTGAGGCAGACTTTATCTACTCACTAGAGAGTTCAACTTCTGTTGCGAATCTTTATGGTTCATATCTAGTTCGTGGGGATATAACACCACTTCTAACTTACGAAGATGATGTTAAAAAAATAACTGCTTCACAAGTTCAAGATGCTGCAAAGAAGTACTTTAACTTTACTAAATCAACTACACTTATCCTTAAAAAAGGTGAGTAGTAGTTTATACGTCAAACCTACTCAGTAAGACTTCACACTCACCAATATCAAAACTATTTACAGCTGAAGATATTTGGGTAGAGAGTGTTCTCATCACTTCTACAGAATCAGCTTCACCAAATGAGTCTAACTTATCAGCGAACTCTTGAATCAGCTCAATATCTCCTCCATTTTTTGCTTCTAAAAGAAGCTCTCTCAACTCTGGATAGTTTTCTAAAGAGATATTTAATCTTTCATCAATTACAGAACTCTCTATAAAATCTTTTTTTATAATTTCACATTTTAAATAAAGACACATTGATTGTAGAAGTTCATCTTTGCGTATAGGCTTATGTAAAAAATCATCAAATATTTGATTGTTATCATTGTGCTTTTGAGAAACTACAGAAGCTGTAATAGCTATAACAGGAACACTACTAAACTCTTTGATCTCTTTTGTTGCTTCATAACCATTTTTATTTGGCATTTTAATATCCATCAAAATCAAGTCTAGGTGGTTCTCTTTAGCTATGTCAACAGCTTCTTGACCATCTTTCGCTATTAGTAGTTTGAGTGGTGTCTCTTTTAGGTACTCTTGTAGTAGCTCTCTATTTAAAGCTATATCATCAGTAATCAGGACAGTGGCTTCTTCAAAAATCACCTCTATATTTTTCAAACTTCTTAATGCAGTATCTTCATCACTCACTAAAATATCTTTTAATGTGACTATAAAAGCCGTACCCTCACCTCTTATACTTTTTAAAGAAACATCACCACCCATTAGGTCCACTAGTTTTTGAACTATTGCTAGACCTAGACCTGTTCCTCCGTACTCTTTATTACTTTGGTTTGAGTGTTGAGAGAAGGCTTCAAACATATGTTTTTGCTGTGCTTCATCCATCCCTATTCCAGTATCTTCTACTTCTATAATGAGGTTTATCTCTTTATCTTTTTGAGTAGAGCTGGTGATTTTAACATCAATAACACCTTCTGAAGTAAACTTCAAGGCATTACTCAGAAGGTTAAATATAATCTGTCTTATACGAACTTCATCTAAGACTAAAACTTTAGGGACATTAGCATCTACTATGATATTAAGTTCAAGAGCCTTTTTCTTGGCCTTATGATGGAATATACTATGTATTTCATCTGCGATAACTCTTATCTCTATTGGCTCATACTCTAAGGCGAGTTTTCCAGCTTCTACCTTAGATATATCTAAGATATCATTAATAATTGTCAACAAAATTTTAGAACTATCTTGCACAGATTTTACATAATTTTTATGTACAGGGTCAGCTATCTCTTTTGCCAGAATATCGGTAAACCCAATAATGGCATTCATTGGAGTTCTTATCTCATGAGACATATTTGCTAAGAACTCTGACTTCATCTCATTTGCAGAATCTGCTTCTTCTTTAGCAATTTTTAATTCGAGTGTTTTTACTGTAACTAAGCCTTCAAGGTTTTTGTTTACAGACTCTAATGCCTCTTTAGTTCTATGCAGTTCAACATGAGTTTTCCCCATTTCTTGGACTATCTGATGAAGTACAAACCACTCTAAAATAACAAAAGCAGCATGAAGAAGGACAATATCAAAACCACATCCATAATTGAAAATCACTATTGGAGTTTGAAAAATTGTTATATTAAACTCTTGAAGATAGTTAAAGATAAGGTGGTGAAGCAGTATAAAGATAGACCCAAGGGCAATAGTCTTATAGTTTCTATATACAACAAGAAATGACAATGCTCCAAAGATATGAAAGTGCATCTCTATACGACCTAAACTCTGCTGCATCATGATAATCGAGAAAGTCAATAGAACTAAGGCTATGGTGTACTCATATGTTTGAGTGCCACCATAGTAACGATAAGAGTAGTAAGTAATAGCAGATAAAACTCCTCCACCTACAAACCCAAGTATGTAAGCGTTAAATAAATAAGCAGTTACAGTTGAAACTATTAGCCAGTGGTACAAGACCAGTTTAAGCATAAAAACATCAGCATTTAAACTCCGTTTTATCGTCTGTGTTTCATTCATTTAATAATCCCTTTATATCTATACTTATCTGCTTAAAATCATAAGGATAAGCACCATATACATATCTTATCTCTTTCTTATTAGCACTCTTTTTTATCAAGTAAATATTACTAGTATGGTTATACTCAGTTTCATCACTCAAGCTCTGGGCAAAATATATGTTGAAAGCTTTTGTGTAGACTCGAAAATTGTTTTTGTTTAGATAAATTCCCTTAAAGTCTTCATCAAAAAACTTTGCAAACCTACTAGGAAGAGCCTTATCATAAGGTAAAGAAATGTCTAAAAACTCTACACCAACTCTCTTTTTTGTAGAAGTATCCAAACTCTTGTAAAAAGTAGCTAATGAATTTAATCGAGGAGTACATATATCTACACAACCTGAATATCCGAAGAAAACAATAGTTATATCTTTTTCACCATTGAGCACAAGAGGGAGAGTTATCTCTTGTTTTAGTACTGTTCTTGATACATGTTTTGTAAAAAAAGTTGGTAAAATCATTATTAAAATAGAGATAAATACAACAAGCAGTAATACAAAAAAAGCATGAAGTTTATTTTTCACTATTTATTATACTGCTGTTTTATTTTTTTAATTTTTTCGATATTTTCTAAAAGTAAGTCAACTAAAAGTGGTTCAAATGCCTTTCCTTTTTCAGCTATGATAAATGATAAAGTATCTTCAATACTCCAAGCTACTTTATAAACCCTATCATGACTTAAAGCATCAAAAACATCTACAATGGCAGTAATCCGACCAAATATATGTATCTCTTTTTCTTTTAAACCTCTTGGGTATCCTGTTCCATCCCACTTTTCATGATGCTCTCGAGCCACTAGTGCTGCTGTTTTTAAAAGAGTGTGTTTTGATTTGTTAAAGATGTTATAACCATAAGTTGTATGCTCTTTCATCTCGTGCATCTCATCATCTGTAAGTTTTCCAGGTTTGAGTAAGATAGAATCGGGAATAATAACCTTACCAATATCATGCATGGGTGATGCCATTTTCAAAAGTGCAACATCTTCTTCAGAGCAGCCATAAGCACGTGCAAGAATTTCAGAAAATAGAGATACACGGTTAACATGGTCACCGGTTTCATTAGAGCGACTCTCACCTAGTTCTCCAAGAGTATGAAGCACCTCTGCTTGTGTTGCGACTATATCTTCTCTTAACTCTACTTCTTTTGTCAAATCAGTTAGTATACTTATGTACTCAACAATCTCTTCATCACGATTTACAATAGGCATGACAGTAGAGTCAAGATAGTAAGCACTACCATCTTTTGCACGACTTTTAATAGTACCTTTCCAAGTTTTTTTATCTTTTATCGTATCCCACATCTCTTTGTATAGCTTTTTACCAACATTTGGACTACGAACGATATTGTGATTTTTTCCAATAAGTTCTTCTTTTGAGTACTTTGAAACTTCACAAAACTTATCATTAACATAGGTAATAATACCATTGAGGTCTGTTTTAGAGACTAAAGAACCAGCATCTACTACTACTTTGTACTGTTCTAGTAGAAGTTTTGTATCATCCACTTCTACTTGTAACTTCTCTTTAGCTAAAAAGAGTTCTACATGTGTATTTACCCTATGAACAAGTTCGGACTCATCAAATGGTTTTGTAATATAATCAGAACCACCATAGTCAAAACCTTTTCTAATACTCTCTTTATTAGCATTTGCAGATAAAAATATAATTGGGATTTTTTTATATAAAGGTGATTCTTTGATAATTTTTGCTGTTTCATAACCATCTAAACCAGGCATATTTATATCTAATAAAATGAGAGAATATTTTCTTATCGCAAGTTGTTCTATACCCTGCTCACCACTAGTAGCAAAGTATATATTATAAAGGTTTGTAGATTTTAAAACACTTGCTGCAAGTTGAATGTTTTTTGTATTGTCATCAACTATTATAATATTTTGTTTTAAATTTTTAGACAAAAATGACCTTTATAAGCTTTAAATTTTAGCTATTGTACAATTTAAACTATTAAAGATTATTTAATCAAGTAAGTATCTCAAAATGATGATATTTTACTATTATCTAGAATTATTTAGATATAATTGCGCCAATTATTTTACAAATTTAAAGGCAATATATGGATTTAGTTACTGGTTCTTCAACCGCACTGATTACACCATTCAAAAATGGAAAACTAGACGAGCAGTCTTATGCTGCACTCATCAAACGTCAAATAGATAACGGAATGGATGCAGTTTGTCCCGTTGGAACAACTGGTGAGAGTGCTACTCTTACTGTAGATGAAGACATCAGATGTATGGAAATAGCAGTCGAGATATGTAAAGGCACTCAAACTAAGGTTCTTGCTGGTGCAGGAAGTAACTCAACTGCTGAAGCGATAAACACAGCAAAACGTGCGCTTGCTTGTGGTGTTGATGCTATTTTTTCTGTAAGCCCTTACTACAACAAACCTTCTCAAGAGGGAATATACCAACACTATAAAGCTATCGCAGAATCAGTTCCTGACCTTCCTTTTATGCTTTATAATGTACCAGGACGTACTAGTGTTGACATAAGTGCTGACACAACTATCAGACTTTTTAACGATGTTCCTAGTATTTATGGTGTTAAAGAAGCTACTGGAAGCTTAGAAAGAACAGTAGAACTTCTTTCACGTTGTCCTGAGCTTAAAGTATTTTCTGGCGATGATGCTATTGACTACCCTATTTTAGCAAATGGTGGTGCAGGTATCACTTCTGTTACTTCAAACCTCATGCCTGACCTAAAGTCAGAGTTAGTGAGACTTGCTCTTGCTGGTGATTTTGCAGGTGCAAAAGCTATTAATGACAAGTTATACCCTCTAAACTCAGTGATGTTTTGTGAATCAAACCCTGTGCCAATAAAAGCTGCTATGTATATTGCAGGACTTATAGACACTCTTGAGTATCGTCTTCCTCTTACTGCTCCAAGTTTAGCAAATATGAAGAAGATAGAAGAAGTTATGAAAAATTACGAAATAAAAGGACTATAAAAATGGAAAAAACAATGACAGGTAAAACACTTTTTGTATCTGGTGGAACTCGTGGTATAGGTAAAGCAATCGTTTACGAATTTGCTTCAAAGGGTTGTGATGTTGCGTTTACTTACGCTTCAAACGCAGACATAGCAAATGAAATCATCGCTGACTTAGAAGCTAACTACGGTGTTAAAGCTCGTGCTTATAGACTTGATATCATGGAGCCTTTAACATACAAAGATGTTTATAAAGAGTTTGATGAAGATTTTGACAGACTTGACTACTTTATCTCAAATGCTATCATTTCTGGTCGTTCTGTTGTTGGTGGTTTCGCTCCATTTATGAGACTTAAGCCAAAGGGTTTAACTAACATCTACACTGCAACTGTTGCTGCGTTTGTTGTTGGAGCTCAAGAAGCTGCGAAACGTATGGAACTTACAGGTGGTGGTTCTATCATTTCTATGAGTTCAACAGGTAACTTAGTTTACACTCCAAACTACTCTGGTCATGGAACAAATAAAGCGGCAGTTGAGACTATGGTTAAGTATGCAGCAGCAGAACTTGGTGAAAAAGGTATACGTGTAAACGCAGTATCTGGTGGTCCAATAGATACTGACGCACTCAAAGCCTTCCCTAACTATGAAGAGGTAAAAGCAGAAGTTGTAAAACGCTCTCCACTTTCTCGCATGGGTGATGCAACTGACTTAACAGGTGCTTGTTCATTCCTATGTTCAGACGCAGCCTCATGGTTAACTGGTCAAACTATAGTAATTGACGGTGCTACCTCTTTTCAGTAAGACAATAACACCTCTCTCTTTTGAGCCTAGATATTAGGCTCACACTCTTATCTATCAAAATTTTTACAATCACACTACTTAATACATGAAGGACTTTTTTTGCTAAACCTACCAAATGCCCTAGCCTCTCTACGTATACTTTTAGCACCACTTATGTTTTGGATTATTCTTACTCCAGAACTTTTTACAGACAATGGTTTTGACATTACTTGGAACTACTACTTCGCATCTTTACTTTTTGTAATAGCAAGTGCAACAGACTTTTTTGATGGCTTCATCGCACGCCAATGGAACCAGATGACTATGCTTGGAGCTATCTTAGACCCTCTCGCTGATAAGATGCTTACACTAGCTGCGTTTTTAGGTCTTATGATGATAGGAGAAGCTTCTGCTTGGGCTATCTATATCATAGTAGTTCGTGAACTTTTCATAACAGGAATACGTACTGTTGCTGTAAGTGAAGGACTGAGTGTAAAAGCTTCATGGGCAGGAAAGGTAAAAACAGTTGCACAGATGATTGCTATAGGTTTTTTACTTATGCACTGGCCACTTGGTACTGAGCTCTTATGGTTCGCAGTATTTTTGACACTCTACTCTGGTGTAGAGTACCTCTGGGGCTTTAAAAAAGCACTTCTCAAGGATGAAATCTAATGGGTATACTTATCTCTCTTTTAGTCCTCTCTGGACTTATATTTTTTCACGAACTCGGTCACTATATGGCAGCTCGTCTTATGGGTGTTTATGTAGAAGTTTTTAGTATTGGTTTTGGAAAAAGACTTTTTACTTTTAGAAAGTGGGACACAGAGTGGAGTCTGAGTGCCATTCCTCTAGGTGGTTATGTTCGCATGAAAGGTCAAGATGATTCTGACCCTACGAAAAAGAGTTATGATGAAGATAGTTATAACTCTAAAACACCTATTCAAAAGATATTTATACTTTTAGCTGGTCCTGCTGCAAACTTTATACTTGCGTTTTTTCTCTACTTTGCTATTGCACTTGGCTCTCCAAATGTTCTCTCTCCAGTAGTTGGTGATGTTTTAAAAGAGTCTCCTGCGTTTAGTGCTGGACTTAAAACAAACGATATCATTGTTTCTATAAATGAAGTAAAAATCAGTTCTTGGAAAGAGATGTCAGAGATGATATCTGCTGCTAAGGGAAGCATAAACCTAGAAGTAGATAGAGCTGGGTTAATCGAGTACCTTACACTTACTCCAACACTCAAAGAAGCAAAAAATATGTTTGGAGAGACTATCCAGAAAAAAATGATAGGCATAGGCTCAGCAGGTGTAACCCACCCTCTTGAGCTAAGTCTAGGTGAGACACTCACTTATGCCTCAGAGAAGACTATTTGGGCTTCTACGATGATATTTACAGGTGTACAAAAACTTATAATGGGAGATGTCCCTGCAAAAGAGCTTGGAGGAGTTATAAGTATAGTAAAACTCACTTCAGATGCGAGTGCTGATGGTTGGATGAGTGTTCTTTTCTTCGCAGCACTTATAAGTGTAAACCTTGGAGTTCTAAACCTACTCCCTATCCCAGCACTTGATGGTGGGCATATTATGTTTAATCTTTATGAGCTTATCTTTCGTCGTGAGGCAAGTGATGCAGTTATGATGAAGTTTACTCTAGTTGGATGGGCAATCCTCTTCGGACTCATGGGTCTTGGACTCTACAATGATATAAACAGGCTTGTAGGCTAAGCCGTTTATATCTGAGATATGACTAGAGAGATTCTACTCTATTTCTTCCATTTTCTTTGGCAAGATACAGAGCCTCATCACATCTTTGAAAAATACTCTCTTGAGTATCCCCCTCTATGAACTGTGTTACTCCAAAACTAGCTGTTATTTTTCCAGCTAAAACATGGGTATTTTCTTCAATTTTATCTTTTAATTTTTCTGATACTATTTTTGCTATTTCTAGTGATGTATTTTTAAAAAGTACTATAAACTCTTCTCCACCCCATCTTGCAAATGTATCCGTACTTCTTAAATTATTACTAACAGTTTGAGCCATTGTAATTAAGACTTCATCACCAATAAGGTGTCCATAACTGTCATTAAAATTTTTGAACTTATCTATATCTATGATTGCTATAGAAAAAACACTCTCACCTCTTCTTCGATTTTTCATTTCACTTTCTAAAACTTCATCAAATTTATTTCTATTATAAACATTCGTAAGAGTGTCAATATAAGCTTTTTTCTCAGTTTGAACTTGAAACTCTTTCATCTCAGTAATATCTGAAAGAGTCACTAAGTAATCATCCTTGTTCTCAGATTTTGTTACATTTATTGTAAAAGCTTTTGGTTCTAAATTTCTATCTACAATAGACACGATTCTATCTAAGGCATCTGATCTTAAAATCAGAGATACAAATATCTCATCCTCTTGAAGTAAACCTTCGTGAAGGTAGCCATCTGTGTTTATAAAAAGATTTAG
>Ga0256824_10000569_pt1 | contig 14263 bp, 8 predicted proteins | sample CV67metaG_FD_191570 | JGI IMG/M metagenome (GOLD analysis project Ga0256824, IMG submission 191570) | Hydrothermal vent microbial communities from East Pacific Rise, Pacific Ocean - CV67 | ecosystem: Environmental > Aquatic > Marine > Hydrothermal vents | place: Pacific Ocean: East Pacific Rise...
TTGAGAACATGCGGGAATTACGCTTTATGAGTCAATTGCTTCTTTTGATGTTTGCAGATAGAATGTCTGAAGAGTGTTTTAAAGACTTTTGTCAAAGGTTAGAAAATCTTTTGTTTGCTTATACTATTAGTGGGAAACTAACTAAAGAATTTGAGAGTTTATTTTGTAAATGGGCATCAAAAATTTCAAGCATAGATTCAGATGAAGCTTATAACACATTTATAAGTGAGGATTTTGAACCAGAATTCAAAGAACAAAAAGTGCTTTTTTATAATAATTTCCTTCTGCTTTCTCAAAGAGGACAAACTCAATATCGCCAACGATATATTTTGGCGAAACTAGATCAGATTCTTGAGCATGCAGTAGCAGGCAACCAGAAAACAACAAGAAAAGAGATTGTTAATGCAAATAAGGAAATAGAACATATTCTTCCTCAAACTCCGGAAGATGATCTTAGAAAAGAATTTGAAGCAGGGTTGGATGAAGAAGAAACTTATGAAGATTATCTTATAAAATTTGGGAATTTAACACTACTGCCTAAAGCTATTAATATTGTAGCAGGAAATGATTTTTTTGAAGATAAAGTGAAAGAATATCTTGGAGAGAATCAAAGTTTTAAATTGACCCGAGCAATTTGTGCTGAACTTAAACTAGGTGAGAATACTAAACTAAATAAAATTTTGAATTATGCTGAAATAATAAAATTTAAAACTTGGGATAAAGACACTATTTTAAATAGACAAGAACAATTAGCAAAGTTAGCATTGCTTGTTTGGGGATTTGAGACAGTATAATGAATCGATTCACGTTAGTCCTCATTGATGTAAACATGAAGTAGAATTAATGAATATAGAAATAATATAAAACTACAACGGATTGACCATCGACATAAGCACTATTTGCAGTAGCATAGAATAAAAATATGGAGACCATAAATGGCTAAAAATTTAACAGATGCTCTTTCACTTGCGGATGAAGAAGATTACTCTGAAGAGATCAAAGCACGAATACGTGATTTGATTGATGGATATACAAGCAAGTCACTACTTAAAGAGTATTTACAAAATGCAGATGATGCAGGAGCTACTGAGCTTATTGTTACATATGATAAAAGTATTCATGCCGATTTACTAAAAACTCCATTTGAGGCTGCTTCAGGTCCAGCATTATTAATTTCAAACAATTCAAAATTTAAAGATAAAGACTTTAAAAGCATTAATAAGATCAGTGCCCAAGGAAAAGCAAATGATCCAGAAAAAACAGGAAGGTTTGGTCAGGGGTTTAGTTCCAGTTTCAGTGTGTCTGACCATCCCAGTATTGTTTCAAGTGGTCGTGCAATTTGGATTGATGTGCTAAGAGCAGCAGTAAGTAAAAATCGTAGAAAATTTATTCAAAAATGGGAAGAAGAACATTTTGATGTACTTTCCGGATGGATAGATACGTTTAAGTTAGGATTAGAAAGTAATGAGAGTCTTGAAAATCATACAGTGTTCAGATTACCGTTACGCAATGATACAAGTGCTTTAGAAAGTGAAATTAGTCCTGAAGTATTCACTTTTGATAAATTCTTATTATGGATCAAAGAATGGAAATTGAATGCGCAAAACTTGCTTTTTTTGAGAAATATAGAAAGGCTTGTTCTTCAAGAGATTGATATTGATGGTAATAAAAAAGTACTCTTGGAAATTGCAACTAAAAACAGTCAAGAATTACGTAAGATAAGACAATCAATACAAGGTGAATTTCAAAGAACACTTTTAGATACATGTCAAAATTGGTTGACAAATGATAATGTGCTTCCGGTTCATACATATTTCCATCGTTTTGTAATACGTGAAAATGATGGCAAGATAGTAAATGAAGAAAACTGGGCGGTAACTAATGGACTATTCCGTGGACCTAATAACTGTTTAATTCACCAATCTGAAAAGGTTTTAAGCATCTCAAATAATTTGAGAAAAGTTTTGCCTTGGGCTGGAGCTGCGATTAGACTAAATGAAAATGATATACCTATTACAATCCAGCAAAGTCAGTGGTATCTTTTTCTACCTCTACCAGAAGAAAATAAGTATCCACTTCATCTTCATGGTTGGTTTGATTCAGATTCAAAAAGAGAGCGTAGAACTACTGAAGGTGATAGTGATGATAAAGTCACCTTAATTGAATGGAATAGATTACTATTAGAATATGGTGTTGGAGTTGCCTGGGCATATTTGATTGACTTTCTTAAAGAATCATTTGAGCCAAAAAACTATTATAATTTTTGGCCTAAACGAGACCATTTAGAATTAGATAAACACCTAGTAAAAGGATTTTATACAACCGTCTCAACACTAGAAGTTCTTCCTGTTTTATTTGAAGGAAAGCAAGTATGGCACCTCCCAAACACTGAATGTCATTTATTAAAAAGTAATAATGAGGTTCTTTTTGAAGCTTTGCAACAACATTTTAAAGTTCTAACCCCAGCACTTTCAAATAGTATTGTTGATAACTTCAAAACAGTTGATGTAGCATTCCAAGTAGTTAATCCGGAGTTAATAAGAGAATTTTTGAACCAAGCTTCAACAGAACTAATGTTACCAATGAAGCAAAAAATGATTCCAATTAAAATGCTCTCTGAAAAAAAGTGGTTGATAGAGCTACTGTTTTTTTGTTCAGAAGATGGAGAAGCCTATATTAAATTAGAAGGACTGCCTTTAGAGCTGACGCTGGATCAAAATATAGATCTAATTGGTAATAAAGAGATTCTGTTGACAAATAGTGTAGATGAGGACTTGTTTCAAGATAATTTGCCCATCATGTTAGATTATGATGTTTATAATAATATAGATATAAAAAAAGAATTGCCAAATACATGGTTGGTAGACTCGTTAAAAAATCGTATAGCATTGTTATTAAGCCACAGAGATAAGATCAAAATGAGTAAGCAATGGGTTAAATATCTAATAGAACATATTGCACATAGTTCGAGTATAGATATAGAGAATGCAAGAGCTTTGATTTGGAATCTGCCTATAGTCTTGCAAGAAGATGGGCAGTGGAAGAAGTTGAAAAGTGATATAGATGACTTTTCACCGGTTTGGATTCCAAAAGTAGAGTTAGCAAATGCAGATATATTACGTTCACTTGATATAAATTTGGTGTATCCTGACTATTTGGACCTCTACCAACCCATTGTCAATTTAGATAGCTTTATTACAGAACTAACATCAGAGACACTAGTACAGCAACTTTTGATCATAAATGATTATTCTATTTTTAAAGATGATCATAGTAGAGAGTATTTAATTGAACTATTGTCGTCTGATACGAGTTGGATCAATAAAATGTCAACAGAAGACTTAGATAATTTTAAGAGTATTCCATTTGTTAAGACTGCAAATGATGAACTAGTTTCCATTAGTCAAACAAAGCTATTTGTTGCAGCAAAATTCTCACCCCCTGAACACATTAAAGGGTTAAAAGGAATATATCAAGTTGTTCATCCAAAAACTAATGAACAGCATGGACTCTATAGATCCTTAGGTATTCAAGAACAGACAGTTGTAAATTATATTTTTACAATCATTATTCCATTTATTCAAAATACATCAAATTTAGATGAGCGTGAACAGATCATATTGTGGTTAATAAAAGAGTGGCAATCTATTAGAGCAGAATTTGGTTATATAATCAAGAATTTGGGAGAGCCTAAAAGTCATGAAGACAATGAGCGTGCAAAGCTAAAAAGACAACTCCAAAATACTGCTTTTATCCCTACTAAAAATGGTGAAATAAAAAAAGCATCAGAGCTCTATTTACCATCATTACAGCTTCCTCCCTGTCTATATGACTTGAAATATTCTCCTGTTGAACTTTCCGATGCACAAGAAGAATGGTCTTCTTTCCTTAAAGATTTAAAGGCATCTGGAAAAGTATCTTCTGAGCATATTGTAGAAAAAGTTGAATCAATTATTGAGAGAGACAATGAAGATGCATACGAAGAGGCAATCTGTCTTTTGAAATATATTGTTGTCCAAATTGAAGCTTTTGAAAAAATGACAATTAATACACAGTCTCTTTTGGGACTATTGCAGTCTAAGCCTTGGTATCCGGTTGAAGATCCACAAAGATTTTTAGTTCAGCCAGAGATAGAGTTTAGAAGGTTTTCTACAGCTAAGGAACTAGCAAGATATAACGATGCTAAACTTATTTGTGGTTCTAGGTTTGTACTCAGTAGAGAAATCAAGTTCGATAAAAAAAATACGGGGTTAGAGCTTAAACCGAGAGAAATAGTTGAAAAGCTAGGTTTGATGACCAAGTTGAGTATTGATGATATTATTGATAGTTTTAATAAACTAAGAGAACTTAGACCTGAAGATGAAAAAGAGACAAAGGAGCTACATAAATATGCTGTTACTTTTTATCGCTACATAGGCCGACAAAATGAAGTAGAAACTTTTAAAAGCTATTTGGATGACACGGAAGAGACGATTTTTATAAATGGTGACTGGAAACCTTTAAATCGTGTTTTTCAGCAATCGTTTGCTTTGAATGGACTTTTTTATTGGAATCATTTGATAGAATCTATCAAAGATGGTCAAGATGAATTAAAAAATGGTTTAATACGTTTAGGTATACAAGAATCTCCACAAATAGAAGTATTAGTAGAACTATTATTTGAGATATATCAAAGTGGTGACTTTAATGAGGAAGAGTTGCATCAAAGTAGAGCAATCCTGGGAGAATTACAAGAAAAAAGCAAAGATGAACTTAGTGAATATAAGTGGGATATTCCTATATTATCACATAAGGATACATTGCTTGAGAGTGGTGAAGTTTATATCAATGATCTACCAGCATATGATAAGTCTGAAGAAAAAAATGATGAACTCTTGTTTTGTCATAGAGACTTTGAGTTTTTGGCTGAACAGTTGGATATTGCAAAATTAAAGGACAGCATTAAACCTAGTTTGAACTTTGATAATACAGTTATAAGTGATGATATAGACAGTCAAGAGATATATAATCGCTTACATAATGATGACTTTTACTTAGGACTTTTGCGTTTACTTTATGATGAGGATAAATTAGACAGAGATTCTCTTGAATCGTATAGTTTTGAGGATTTACTTCCAACAGAAATTATATTTACTGAAAAACTTATTGTTGATTATTATGCTGATGATGATTTTGCATATACAGATACAAATGCAACAGTACATATCGAAGAAGGTGTTTTTTACTTATTGAATGAAGAGGATTTTATAGATATGGTAGAAAATATAGCAGAACATATTTGTAATGAAACCGATCTAACTTCAAGATCCTTTATAGTAAGTAAAATGATTCGTATAGATATCAGTAGTGAGATAAAAGATTTTTTAGATGGAAAAAATATACGTTCACTTCCTTTTCAATCTAATTCAGAAATTGAATCTATTCGTGGTGAATCACCATATGAGAATGTAGATATTGTAGCTGTTCTTGATAATGATGCTTCATCCGATGATGTAGATGATAATTCAGATGATCTAGGTGATACCCCTGAGGAAACTGATAAAGAAATTAGTGAAGAAGTTGAAGATCGATCTGATGAGGATATAGCAAGTGTAAGTGATGATAGTATCGAACCTGTAAAAGAAGAAGAGGAAAAAAAGAAAAAAGATCTTCCCCCTCCAATAGATCCTATTGAACCTTCTTCTGGAAAGCAGGACAACAATACTTATAGTGATACAAAACCATCAGATCGAGTAAAAAAAGACGTAGGTTCCGATGGAGGTCAAAAAGAATCTATCTCAGGTCAAGTAAATCAAAGTGGGTCTTCCTCTCAACGGAGAGACACTAATAGTCAAAATAGTTATTCTGATAAAGCAGATTCCTGGAAACCGAGTCAACACAATACTGGGTATAAGACATCCCGAAAACCAGAACGTTCATCTGATAATTTTAGGGGTGGCAATGATTATAAACCAGCAAGGGTATATAAAGATACATCTAAAAAATCTGAGAATAAAGAGCCGAAATCAACTTTTGCTAAGGAATTAGGTGAAAAGGGTGAAAAATTTGTGGCATCTAGAAAAGAGCTTTTACTTTCTAAGGATAATTATTTTATGCGTACAGTTTCAAATAATGCAGGTTTTGATATTTTTGAAATGAATTCTAATGAAGAAATAGTAAGATATATTGAAGTAAAAACCTTAAGTGGGAAATGGGGTAGAGCCGGTGTAGATATTACACCCACACAATATGATTATGCTAAGACACATGGTGATATGTGGTGGCTCTTTGTTGTTGAAGATATCAATGGTGACAATCCATATATCCATCAATTTAAAAATCCTGTTTTAGAGATTACAAGATATCAATTTGATCATAGTTGGGAGCAGTTTGCCTTGAACTATGCGGAAGAAAGGCAAGAATCATATGAGCGAAGTGAACCAGAAGTTGGTGATCTCTATGATGTAAATGGTGAAAAGCTTGAAGTAGTTGAAGTTAATCCTAGGGGTGCTTTTTATCTTCTTAAAGTAAAAATTGGTGATAAAGAAAAGATTTATACTAAAAAATTTGATCATTCATGGAGAAAAATATATGAGTAATATTATTCCTGAACTTACCGAAGCTCAAATTCGCGAAATACCATCTTATGCTGAGCAGGTTACTTATAGAGCATTGCGGGATCAATTGCCTAATGACTGGATGGTAGTTCACTCACTTGAATTGGTTACAAGTCATCCAAAATATGAAAGTCATGCTGATCGTGAAGCAGATTTTGTTGTATTTGCACCTAATTATGGTGTCTTGGTTGTCGAAGTTAAAGGTGGTGGTATCGGTTATAACAAAGAAAATGATAGCTGGCATTCCATCAATAATAATGGAAAGTTTGTGATAAAAAATCCTATTCGACAAGCAAAAGAAGCAAAATATGAGATAAGAAGACATTTAAATGTCAGATTACCTGGAAAAAAAATATTGATGGCACATGCAGCGTTTTTCCCAGATATTGACAATGCTAGACCACTTCATAGTCATGACTTACCATCACAGATTATGGGAACAGGTAAAGATCTACAAGATATGAAGTATTGGTGTGAATCTGTTTTTCAATTTTGGATGGGGAAAGAGACAGATTGTGATGAGTTTGGACAGTTGGGCATAAAAGTTGCTCAAGAAATATATGGAAAAAAAGTTTCAATTACTCCCTCATTGGCACAAGCTATTCAGCGCGAAGCAGAAATTCAAATTAATTTAACGAATCAGCAAAAGGTTATTCTTCGTCAACTCAAGAGAAGAAAACGGGCTATTATTGAAGGTGGGGCAGGTACTGGTAAAACTGTACTGGCCTTGGATCATGCTCAAAACCTTGCAAGACAGGGTATGAAAGTACTGCTTTTATGCTATAACAAAATATTGGCAAATACTTTAAAAACAAGATCAAAAGGGATTGGTAACTTACATGCCATGAGTTTTCACTCTTTTTGTAATTGGAGAGTAAAACAGGTTAAACAAAATACACAACGAGATTTACTAAAAGAATCGGAAGCAAATTATCCAGGAGAGGATCTCTATAAGGTTCTGATGCCGGATGCGTTGATAGTAAGTTTTGATATAGAGCCTGTGGATTATGATGTGATTATTATCGATGAAGGTCAAGACTTTGAAGATGAATATTGGATGGCAATTGAAATGATGCTGGATAATCTTATGGATGATGCAAGACTATATGTTTTTCAAGATGCGAATCAAGCAATATTTACTATAAGTGATGTTTTGCCTATAGATGAGTACCCACTTTTTTTAACTGATAATTGCCGGAATACAAAGCCAATCCATGAAGCGGCTTACAAATATTATAAAGGAGAAGAGGTTGATTTTCCCAAAATAGAAGGCGAACCTATTCGTTATCTAGTGGAAGAAACACTAGCTTCTCAGGCTAAGGTGCTTGAGAAAAACATTGCTCATTTATTAACATCAGAAAATATCGTACCTGAGGATATAGCAGTAATTATTTCTAGTGATTTTGATCAGGCCGCTGAACACTTGATGAACGGTAGAAAATCTAATATTTGGGCATTTAAAGAGATTGTGTCTAAGAATAAAATAACGGTTGAAACTGCTAAAAGGTTCAAAGGATTGGAAGTGCCAATCATTTTTTTATGGATAACAGAGAGTCAAAAGATTGATGAGAAACTACTTTATGTGTCTATTTCTAGAGCTCGCTTGAGATTATGGATAGTATGTGACAAACAAGCCCATTTGCAAATAGAAAAATAAGAGATATATTTCAAATAGAATAGAGGGCAATTGGGAAGATGATATTTTGGATTTATGTCATTGTATACCGTCTAGTGTCTAGTTATCTACGTTTTTTTGTCTAGACTAGACATATGCTGTTTAGGACTATGACCTTTGTAAGGGGCACAGCCTGACTTACTAGACATCTAGACACTAGATAGTTATTAGCCTATAAACTTTTTTGTGTTTTTCAATGACAATTCCTTTAAGAGCCTTTTCACAGTCACTAGTGTTGGCTCCTCGTACACATTGGCTAATTTCCCAATAGGCCATAGGTAATTTTTTTGAACTCTCCAGTTCTTTTACCTTCTTAATGATTTTCTCATTAATGGCTGCCTTCTTTTGCTCACCGAGTTGTTCAATATTGTAAATAAACCGTGCCTCAGATTCAAAAAAGCTACATAACTCTTTTGCTTTCTCCGCATATTGTTGAGGTATCTTATCAACTGTAGTAGTACCTAGAATCTTGTCAGAAAAGAAAAGTATTAATGCAAGAGAAGCGAAGAGCCCTTCATACTTCCCAAAATGAGCAGCTAGTGCAGGATTGTGTTCAGTTTCTAAAACTATTTTCTTGTTGAGTTCAATACACCAATTCTTGAAGACAGTATTTGCACCCTCTGAGAATCTATAAAAAAGCATATCGTCTCCTTGTTCTTTTTGTGCACTCAAATCAGTTGGATTGGTAGAGAGAATTTTGTAAATTAGATTCGAGTATCCTTCTTGTGCAACATGATTTGGTTTTCTATCAGTATAAATCATTTTTGTCTCAGTAGCAATTGTCATAAGTTGAAATCGTTGAAGTAGTCCATCTCCTCCACTTGTTCCTTTTTTGGTCGAAAGTATTAATTTGGATATGACATCAGGCTGGATTGTTCCAAATATTGAGGCGCAAACATATGGTACGTGAGTTGACCCTCTACTAATTCTATCAACATTTTTAGAACTATTGCCATTCCATGCGTCTATCCAAAAAGCCCTATCTCCTTCTCTCCCAGATTTACTTAAATTACTTAACCACTCATTTAATTCATCATTAAACAAAACTAAACCATTGGGATTATCAATCATAATATCTGCGACCTTCTCGACAGTAGCATCATTGACAATATATCTTTTTCGCGTAGGTTTATCAATTTTGGTAGGCATGGCAACTTTAGCTCCATTTCCTAGAGATTGTTGATATTTCTTAATCTCTGCCTTATAGTTGCTTTCATCTACTTTATAGATCTTCATCTCTTTATTGAATTGTTCATTGGCTAAAGTTTCTGCCTTTTTTAAGGGCTTGAAAAGTGCTGCAGTGATAGGGCTCTTTTTTATAGAGGGAGGTGCAATTATTGCACCCCATAGATTGGGTATGACCGTCCAGTCGTCATATAGCTTAGGTCTAACTCCTACTCTTCTACCAATTGCAGATGAGAGGACAGTGAGTGCTACTACTCCCGCAAAAGAGATAGGTGCATGGTTCATCCTTTCTGCGACATCAATAACATGATCTTTAACTACTTTTGGGAGCAGGTGAGGGTCAAAAGGTATTTTGTTTACCTGTATTGAACTTGTCTCTTGCTCTGCATTGCAATCTTTTGCTATATTGACATTGACATTGTCGATAGGTGATAGCCCGTCACCTCGTCCTTTTGAACTTTTTCCAAGCATACTCTTTAAAGTACTTCTTATGTCCCAATTAAACATTGATATCTCCTATATATTGCAGTACGTACTGAAAGGTACTCAGATCTCTGTCCCAAAGTTCAACCACTTCACTAAGATCCAACTTATCACCTTCAAATGGGATACCCATTAGATCGAGTATGTCTTTAATGATAACAACCTTAGTACGGTTGGTAATGTTCCTGATTTGATCTTCCAGCTCTTCCATGCACTTAATACCTTTCGTGCAACCTACTTTGAGATCAGCTATAAAATAAACAACTTTATCTCGCAAAAAGTTAAGATCAAGCTTACTAAAACAGCGATAAGAAACAGTAGGTATCATGAATACATTGATTCCCAGTAGTACTGCTGTTAGAAAATCATGATGCCCCTCTACAACATAAAATATATCAGCATTTGTATTTCCCACGTTAACTAGACACTGATTGTTAGGATGCGTACGATACGCAGTTACCCATTTACCTTGTTTATATCTTCTCCTTTTGAAAGAGATTAAATGATCAGAATAATCGTATATTTTTATTACGAGCGTCTGGTTTTCTAAATCATACGTAGCATACTTTTTAAAGGTAGCGATATTCTCTGTGCTTGTCTGCATCCATGCCCAAACAGGGGCGATTGCCAGTGCTTCACATCTATAACTTGGGTTTTTAAATGTTTGTAGTTCCTTGCTCTTGTCAAAAAAATTTACTTCTGCTTCAATCTCTTGTGAGCGTTTTTGGGTTAGTTCTGCTTTTTTAGGGTGAGATACTCTTCTTGCTTGAGAAGGATTGTATGCTGCTCGGTAATCTAGATCAGCACTTATACCTAATTGAGTGGCAACATAAAGTACGGCATCCTTAAAGGACAGACCTTTTTGCTCTTGCAGTAGCCGGATAATATCACCACTAAAATCACCACCAAAGTCTTTGAGATATCCATCTTTCCGGATACTTGTACTGGGGGTTCTTTCTTCTCTGAGTGAGAACTTAAAGTTTCTATTAACCTCATATCCCTCGTGCATTAGAATTTCTGCTACTTGTTTTTGATCAATAGTCTTTTGAATTAGTAGGAGAATGCATTTAAAGTTCAAATTACTCATACTTCTTTCCCTCCTAGAGCTATGATTTCCAATAAAATTTTGATTTCTGTCAAAATTGGATATTGCGAGCTGAGAATATTGTTTACAACAGTTTCTCTTTGATACTCGTGATTAAGTAATGCCGTAAGATGATAAGCAATGATAATTCTTGATTTTTGTTTACCACTTTCTAAAAGGTCAAGACAAACTTTTGACTTAGTTTGCCCTATAATCTCCATCCTGTGCATTGTAACTTCATTAAGTTTCACCTTCGGTTCATCTATAAGATGTATAAATACACTTTTGAAATCCAATGGAATCGACAATGCGTCAATTTGTTTGACTCGTAAAACTATGTTGTTCTTGACTATCTTTTCAGCTTCTTGTAGTTTTTTTAACATATTTTATCCTAAGCCATTTTGTGAATTTGTTCAGACAAATATTTTGCAACAACACGTCTATAAAATAAAACAGGAGTATTTTTACCACCTTGTTCAGTCTTTATGTAGTCTGCACAGCCATAACCAATTGCTATATAATTATCAATACTTCGTATGCTTTTGTCAGTTAATAATGCGTACTTTTTCTTACTGAACAGAATGCCATATCCCTCATCCCTCATATCCTTTTCCAAACTCTCTCCCAGGGGAGATAAGACCAAACAAGTCACCTCTGATAACTCTATGTTACTTTTCATGTAAATTCCTTTTATTTCGTTTTGTGGGAAAAGTATGTCATAAATACAGGTGGATAATTTTCAAAAATTTCAAAAGTTTTTGAAGGGGAATATTTTTTGTAAATTATGAAGTAGTATAGTCTGATAAGAGGAGGGATATACAGGGTATAAAAGTTCGAACTTTATATTTTAGGGCATAGCTATAATCAGAAAAGAATTAAAATATTTGATTTTTATTTCTCTTTATCCCTGAAATAAGTTCTGTATATAGTGATTTATCTATGTATTCTTGGGCTATTATTAAAAATTTATCATAGTTATTTGGGCTTGTAGTGGGGTACTCTTTTGACTTATCATTATTTTCTTCAGCATAATAATTTATATTTATGATAATTTTTTCTTTTGTCATTTCTTCTTTTTTGCAGTCATAAATATATAACATATTTGCAAGCTTTTTCTTAAACATTTTCCCATAATTCTTATCAAAACATTCTTTTTCTGTATCATTTGCACAAAGTGCGGTCAGATTGTTTGCTTTTTCTATTTTTTTGCCTAGTAATTCAATAGGGGATGCAATTATGTTTGCGTCTCGATCAATAACTTTTTTTAGATGTGTTAGATAGTTATTAAGCTCCAGTTGAGGTAATGAAAAATTGATTGGTACCAAAACAAGTCGATTATGTCCGATATCAGGGTATAGCTTTGGGCAAGAAAACTCATTTTCTATGATAACTTTTCCAAATTTATTTTCACGATTAAGAATCGTCGAGCTTGATTTGCTTATAAGTGTAAATCCCTCTCTCTTCTCTCTCTTGTAAATTAAATCTTCATTGTAAAGAGCATAAGGAGGAGGATCAGGTTCAAGGGTAGGAACAGTATATCCTAATCTTTCGGCTATTTTAAAAAAGTTTAAAACAATAGCATGCTTACTATAACTGTCATCCATATATTCTGGGGACAAACCTCTTCTTCTCATCATATGAAGAAACTCTAAGTATAATCCTGCAGCTTTTTTATTATCATCCTCACTCACTTTTTTTTCCGAAGGAATTATTATATAATTAATTAATTTTTTATTTTCAGTATAAAAATCATATATACCTCCTATAACTTCATTAAAGTCTTTATTTCTAATTGCCATTTCAAAAGCAAGACAAGGTGTTATTTCATAATCCTTATATTGTTCTATTCTCTTATAATTATTATGTCCTCTCGATATTCTTTTATACATTATATAATCCTTTCACTGCGTCTATTCCCTGATCTGGAGCCAATTTAGCATAGCGCATAGTTTGTTCAATGTCTGCATGATTCATTAGATTCTTGATAGTTAAAATTGGCACACCTGCAATTGCAAGTTGTGATGCAAAGGTATGCCGTAGGGTATGGATTACAACACGATGTTTGGCATCTTTGGAATCAAGACCTTCATTAAACAATTTATCCAAAACTGGTTTCATCCAGCGTCTCATTGTTCGACCAGCTACCGGCATGGTGTGGCTACCAATAAAGTAATCATTTTTCTTTAGGTGCTTACTGTAGTTTTCAATTTTTATTTTATATTCATCACTGTAAAATCCTGTGTATGTACCACCACTTTTTAGATCTTTAATTGTGATACTGTTTCCATTTAGATTTATATCTTTTTTTTGTATGTGTAAAATACCTTCTAAGCGCGCACCAGTAGTTAGTGCCATTTTGACAAAATGATATAATATTTCATTGTTGCAGACTTCTCCAAGAAGATCTTGAACTTCCTCAAGTGATAAGTACTTCTCCCGCTTATCATCCTCTTTTAGTAATTTTACCCCAATGCATGGATTTATTAATTTAAGACTCTTTTCCTTAATGTTGTAATTTATGATGGCTTTTAGTAAGGTAATGATGCCATTAACACTTTTTGCTGCTCTATTTTTTGATTTTATGACCTTCTGAAGTTTGATTACATCATCTTTGCTGATTGTTTGTATGTTTTTTGTCCCTAGTATGGGTTGAATATGTAAATTGTATTTACCTCTTTGCCTATCATTGGTTTTATTTTCATCAGCTTTATCTTCAAAATATATATTTGCCAAATCATCAAGTACAATTTGGTTTTTCTTTTTTTTATGAGCAAGAGGATCTTCTCCAAGATTTATTATGTTAATAAATTCAGCTCGTTTGTTTTTTGCATAGGTTTGATTAATCCCATTCGATTTTTTCCCAACATTAAAACGTTTAAGTTTCCCATATTCATTTTTATATGTAATGGAGTAACTAATGTCTCCATTTTTTAAGCGGTTAAAATAGACACCTGTACTATTAGTTTTGATTCTACTCAATGTATCCCCAAATTGGTAACCTATTGGTTACTTGATTTTGCATAACTTGAGAAAATTTTAGCAGACTTTTCATAACATGTATATTAAATAATCCCTATATGTTGGGGATCTATTTGTATATTCGCATAACTTTAAGGAACTTTACATATCTGTATCGTTTAAATCCCCCTCTCCCGGCCATACTTTTTAAATCACCTATTTATTTCACTCATATATCAGTACTAAAAATCTATGATATATAATCTTTTACAGAAAATTTAC
>Ga0256824_10000570_pt1 | contig 14259 bp, 10 predicted proteins | sample CV67metaG_FD_191570 | JGI IMG/M metagenome (GOLD analysis project Ga0256824, IMG submission 191570) | Hydrothermal vent microbial communities from East Pacific Rise, Pacific Ocean - CV67 | ecosystem: Environmental > Aquatic > Marine > Hydrothermal vents | place: Pacific Ocean: East Pacific Rise...
ATGAGATACGAAACCTTTTTAGCCAGACAAAAGAGTCTCAGATACGTGGCTACACAACCTCACGTTTTAGCTTTAATGTGAAGGGTGGTCGTTGTGAGAAGTGTCAAGGAGAGGGCGAAATAAAAATCGAGATGCACTTCCTACCAGATATTATGGTTAAGTGTGACACCTGTCATGGTACACGTTATAACGAACAGACACTAGAAGTCTCTTACAAGGGAAAAACTATCTCTGATGTACTTGCTATGAGTGTAGATGAGGCGTATGAGTTCTTTGCTCCTATTCCAAAAATTAACTTGAAGATGAAAACACTGGTTGATGTTGGACTTGGTTATATCTCTTTAGGTCAAAATGCAGTAACACTTTCAGGTGGTGAAGCACAGCGTATTAAACTCTCTAAAGAGCTTAGTCGTAAAGATACAGGTAAAACACTCTACATCTTAGATGAGCCAACTACAGGGCTTCACTTCGCAGATGTTGATAGACTTACATCGGTACTTCATAAGTTTGTGGAACTGGGTAACTCTATGTTAATTATTGAGCATAACCTCGATATGATTAAAAATGCAGACTGGGTAATAGATATGGGACCAGAGGGTGGTTCAGGTGGCGGACTTATCATCGCTGAAGGCTCTCCTGAAGATTTAGCACAAAACCATGAAGAAACGGGTTCATTTACTGGGGAATATCTTAAAAAAGAGTTAGCACTCCATAAGTAGATAAGTTAGAAGTTTAGATTTTTTTAGATAGAATATCTCTTTATATGTAAAGGATGATGTTATGTTTCAAAAAAGAGCTTACTTTTTATTCTCGTGTATTGGGGCTTCTCTCTTAAGTGCTGCTAATATAGTACCTCAAACTCTTAGAGTTGGGGATAGTGTAGTTCCAAATGACAAACCCTACTTTAAACATACGAAGAGTGATGGAACGGTAGAGTACATCTTCACTCAAAAAAATCTCCCTTTTGCTACACAAGCTGCAGAGATTGAAGAGAGTCTTCATTCAGATTATAGAAAGTTTTTTGACTGGAAACTTGATGAAACACTCTATGTTGGACTTATATCTGATAATAACCAAATAGCCAATGGTTTCTCAACGCAGTGGCCAAATAACAGACAGATTAACTACGTTGGAGGGGCTATGTTGGTGGATTATTTCTGCTCAACCTCATGGCTTGATACACTACTTTACCATGAGACAGCACACAACTACCAGCTTAATCTCAAAGGCAATAGTATCTCTCAAGGACTCCATACTATTTTTGGTAATGGAAGTTTTATTTTACCCTTTCCATTCATCACTCCAAATATTATGGAAAACTCTTTTATGCTAGAGGGTAATGCTGTTCTTAACGAGTCTTGGCATGGAAATGGTGGTCGGCTCTATAGTGGACGCTTTAAAGCAGAAACAATCCTTCAAGCTAAGGCAGGAAATATTGTGGCAAGTGATGTCTATAATTCAAAACTTGCCTTTCCTTATGGTAATATTGTCTATATTCAAGGTGGTTTTTTTAACTACTATATGGCAGAAAAATATGGTTTAAAAAATATTAATAGCTATTTTAAAGAGCATTCACAAGAGTTTTTTTGGCCTCAGTTTACCAATGCAAGTATGCAAAATGTAGTAGGAGTGGATTTTGAAACATCAGTGGAGAACTTTGCAGATGAGTATAAAAAACTAGAAGAAAATTTTGTTCAAGCCCAGGGAGAGCACCTTTTTTCATCGCAGTTTCTCTCTGCACTTTCAAGTTCCCAAGATGAGATCTTTTTTATAACGAATGAGAGTGGAGCAAGAGCTCCTGAGCTTAATGTTTTCAATAAAAAAAGTAAACAAATTCAAAAGAGTAGAGATAGCTGGATTAGTGGGAAAGTCCTCAACGTGGATGGTGAGTACTATACACAAGGAAGTCAAAAAACCTCTGTAACAAAGATTCGTCAAGGACTTTTTAGTAGTAACAGGTTTATAAAAGAGGGAACAGCCTCTAAAGTTGTCCAAGCTTACCTTTCCAATGGAGAGGAGGTCTATTTTGATGTAGCCTCATCATACTCACAGCCACAACTCTATGTTGGGAAAGATTTTTATGCACAGGTGAACTCATCGGTTATAGTAGATAAAAATGACAACCTCTACTACTTTAAACAGAAGGGAAAAACAAGAACTCTTTATAAAAATAGAACTCCTCTCTACTCCTATGAAGGATTTTATGGAATTGTAAGCGATGTAGATAGTAAGGGAAAAGTCTATTTTATCGCCAACTCTGAACTAGGCTCAACTCTCTATGCTTATGAGAATACTCAGGTGACTCGTGTAAGCAGTGCTGACAACGTGGTAGATGCAAGACTTATAAATGACTCTGAGTTACTTTTAGCGGCTATTAGTGACAAAGATTACTACTATGTCTCCAACGTGCTTAAGAGTATAAATGAACAGCCATTTGAGACAAAACTATTTTTTGAAGATAAAGAGTACTATGGAGCTTATAAAAAGAGTGCTACAGTAGCTAGTAATCTTGATACATCCGAGAGTTACAACTCTCTTCTAGATATGCACTACAGCGGAACTGATTTTGTGCTTGGACAGACAGCAGATAATGCGATTATTGGAAATATAAATATAAAATTTGCAGACCCACTTTCTCAAAACTCAGCTTCACTTTTTGTAAGTAGAGATGACTCTAATGTGACCATAGCAGGAGCTTCGTATGCTAGTGCTCTTTACTTACTTAATTACTCTCTAACAGCTTACGGTGTGGTTGATGATGATGGTAGAGAGAACACGAGAGATAGTGGTTTTATTGTTGAAGCAAATCTCCCTTTTTATGAAGCAGGGATTTATAGTGGCTCATTTGGTGCAAGTTATTTTCAAGATTATGACTCTGCTGAACGTGAACCACTTAGTGTGACATTTAATATAGCAGCATATGAGCAGTATGGTATAAGTATGTATGCAAACTATTTGAATATGTTAACACTATATGGTGTTGTAGATAGAGAGGACAAAATAGTAGGGGGTGAGTATGCTTTTAAGCATGATCTCCCTTATGAATTTTACTTTGGTTTTGGTGCAAAATACTCTAAAACAGATAGTAGTTCAGGGTTTGATGATAGAGGTGTAAAAATTACGACAAGTGCATACTCTTTAGATATGGATCCATCAACAATTGATATGCCAAGTTTAGGCTATAGTGCTTATGTGAAAAATGCAGGCTACGGGGAAGTGAGTTTAGCAAAAGTATTTAATTTTTCTAGTTATTTTTTTACATTTCCCATCTCTTTGCAGCGTGAATCCTTTTATGCAAAATATCGTCATTATGAGATAGAAGGTTACTCAACTACAAAGTATAAAGCTGATGAAATAACAGCGGGTATAACACTCTCTACAGTGTTTTTAAACTCATTTGCACTCCCTTTAAGTGTTGAGTATATCTATAATGATGCAGATTTTGTTAAAGATGAAAGTAGTGTAAGAGTTCTACTTGGGGCTAGTTTTTAAACTTATTTTGGTATTATAAGCTTATGAATGAAGATTATGAAATTTTAATAGTAGATGATGTTAGTGAAAATATAAAAGTGGCTATAAATATACTTAAACAGAGTAATTATAATTTCTCGTTTGCGGTGAGTGGGGAGTCTGCCTTAGAGATTCTAAAGACAAAGCGATTTGACCTAATCTTACTCGATATTATGATGCCAGGAATTGATGGTTTTAAAGTTTGTGAACTTGTGAAAAAAACACCACAAATTAAAGATACACCTATTATTTTTGTTACTGCAAAGGTTGATATAAGCTCAATTGAAAAAGGTTTTCAACTTGGGGCATATGACTACGTTACAAAGCCTTTCTATCCTACTGAACTTAAGGCAAGAGTGAAGACTCACCTTGAGCTTTACCGTGCAAAAAGACAGCTTAAAGCAAATAATATTAATTTAAATACTCAGATAAAAGAGATGAAAAATAGTTAAATGTTAGAAACAATTTCCCTTCTATACGTACTTGAAGCTTGTGTTCTACTTATAGGTTTTGTTGTATATTACAAAAACAAAGAGAATAAATTTGTATCGATGATACAAGAGTTACAGTATGAGTGTAACGATGCCAAAAAAAAATACACAGACTTAGAGAGCTCTTTACTTGAAGAGAGACTCAATACAAAAGATACAAGTTATGTAACTGCTGAAATTCAAAAAAGAGAAGATCTTAATAACGAGATAAAAAGACTTAAAAAAAGTATTGTAAATGCTAAAACAATTGCACAAGATGCAAATATGATTAAGTCTGGATTTTTATCTAATATTCACCATGAAATTCGTACTCCGCTTAACTCTATTTTAGTGTTTGCAGAGTTACTTGAAGATGCTGTCAAAGATGCTAAACTTAACTCTTTTGCTACCAACATTAAAACATCTGGACGAGAACTCCTCTCATTGGTGGAAAATATTATAGAACTCTCAACACTCGAAACTACAAGTTTTGAAATTAATTACAATGCAGTAGATGTTAAAGGTTTTTTAGAATCTATAGTAGGACAGTATACTAGAAAAGCTGAGAAAAAAGGGCTAGAACTATCACTAAATATTGATGATGATGTACCAGAGTCACTTATGCTTGATGGAGAGAAGGTTAAAGATATACTCGACAACCTCATTGACAATGCTATAAAGTTTACAAAAAAAGGAAAGGTTGAGGTTAATGTAGTTGCAAACAATTTAAATGATGCAAATAACACCATAGACCTTACAATTTTTGTTAATGACACAGGAAAAGGGATTGAGAAAGAGAACCACGATGTTATTTTTGAAATTTTTGAAAAAAAAGATAATAATAGTAACCTAGAGTTTGAAGGTACTGGTTTAGGACTCTCTATAAATAGAAAGTTAGCAGAGTTGATGAATGGGTTCTTAACACTACAAAGTAAGGTTTTAGGTGGTTCATCGTTCAAGTTAGATTTAAATGAAGTAGAGATAGTTTTATATAAATCAAATGAGAATATTGATGAGTCTAAAATTGATTTTTCACTTATAAAACCAGAGAATGCAACCGTTATTGTGATTGATAATAAGCAAGATGAACGTAGTTTTATAGAAGAGAATTTTAAAGAATCAACTGTAGAAGTTATAAGTTTTGATAACCCGCGTGATGCTGTCAACGTGCTTCAAAGAACTGCGGTAAGTATGATATTTATTGATTTAGATATTCTTATTGAAGATGATAGTGCAGTCTCAAAAGTTATTAAAATGACTACTGATGCACCTGTTGTTGTTTTGACTTCATCAAGTTTAAAAGGTATAGATTTTTCTAATTCTGGGGTAGTCCCAGTTGGACACCTTAAAGTACCACTCAATAAAGTAGACTTATTCCAAATCTCTTTGAAACTTCTTCACTCCCAAAATATGGAGATTAAAGATAGTTCAACAGTACTTCAAGAGACCAGAGTAAATCTGGAGGGAGTAGATAAAAGAACTTTAAAACGTTTCTTATTTGATAATGAAAAAATACTAAAACTACAGCATCAACAAGCTATAAAAACAAACGATTTTAATATTATTACTACATTTGCAAATGCTGTTTTGGAACTCTCAATTAAGTACCAAGTAAATGATATGAAAGAGTTCGCAACTTTACTTTTAAAGAAGATAGATTTACTAGAGATTGACGCTATTAGTAAAATGTTAAAATTATATGAATCTAAGATAAATCAATATAAGCAATTTGTAAAAGAGTAGTAAAAGCTGAGTTGAGTATAATTACGAAAATTTAAATAAAGGCTTTTAATGTCAACATATGTTTTTGGACACACAAGTCCAGATAGTGACTCAATTGTAGGTGCTATCTCTCTCTCATATTTAAAAAATCAACTTGGTGAAGATTGTGTTGCTACTCGGCAAGGTGAGATTTCTGCTGAGACAGAATTTATACTAAGTAAATTTAATGGAACTACTCCCCAACTGAAAACTTCTGTTGCTGGTGAGTCTGTTTATCTTATAGATTTCTCAGATAAAGCACAAGCTCCTGCCGATATTATGGAAGCTACAATACTCGGTATAGTAGACCATCATAAGCTTGGAGACTTAACAACAGATACTCCTCTAGAGTGCTGGATAAGACCAATAGGATGCTCAAACACAGTAGTCTATGAGATGTTTAAATCTTACAATGTAGAGATACCTAAAGATTTAGCAGGAATGATGATGATGGCGATTTTAAGTGACACTGTCATCTTTAAGTCTCCAACGTGTACAAAAGTAGATACTAAGGCTGTTAAAGAGTTAGCTCTCATTGCAGAGGTTACAGACTATAAAGCACTTGCAATGGAGATGTTTATTGTTAAATCTGCAACAGATGGTGCGAGTGCTCGTGACTTAAATACAAGAGACTATAAAGCTTTTGAGATGAATGGTTCAAAGGTTGGTGTTAACCAACTAGAGATGATAGATATCTCTGCTCTTGATGAGCGAAAAGATGAGATACTTGAAGATATGAGAGCTATGAAAGAAGAAGAGAGTCTACACACAATGCTTGTTCTTTTAACAGATATTATGAAAGAGGGCTCACAACTTCTTTGTGTAAGTGATGATACAAGTAAAATAGAAGCAGCATTTAGCACCACGTTGGAAAACAATCAAGTATGGCTTGATGGAGTTCTGAGTAGAAAAAAACAGGTTATACCTTTCGTACAACCACAATTTAAGTAAACAAAATTAAGGAATAAGAAACATGGGTAAATTTGATGCACTATTTGAAGATGAAGATGATATCTTCGCAGGGACACCACAGTCACGTTACTGGGATATTTCAGGACAACTAAGCCAAGACTTAGTAAAAGATGAATTTGATGGTGTAGTTGAGAGACTTGCTGTTATGGAAGCAATGCTTTCAGAGATGCATAATTATGATGATTTAGATAGAACAGTTAAGTCTTATGCACTCTCAAACATGGCTCAAGTTGAAGAGCTTAAAAAAAGTGTTTATATGGAACTTGCAGGTCAGCTTATATACAGAGTCGCTGAATAGTTTAGCATGAACAAACTTTTAATAGTATGGTCGAGTGGTGAGGTTGAAGTAGCTAAAAAGTTAGTTCTTCTTTATGGCTCAGTTATGCTTGAGAGAAAGTATTGGGATGAGGCTACCATAATGATATGGGGTCCTTCAGCTCAGATTCTTGCTCAGAGTAAAGAACTTCAAGAGCAGATGAAAATTGTGAGAGACTCTGGTGTAAAGTTTAATGCTTGTGTTGTCTGCACAGATGACTATGGTGTTTCAGATACTTTAGCTCAATTAGGTGTAGAACTCATTCATACCGGTGAAATGCTTACCGAAGCTCTGCAAAGTGATGATATAAAAGTAATTACTTTTTAAAAATTAATTCTGTTGAGTAATTAACTTTGCGAAAGCTGTCGCAGAGATGGGTTTTGAACAGAAATAACCTTGATAGTAGTCGCAATGAAGAGTTTTAATAAACTCTAACTGCTCTTGTGTCTCTATCCCTTCACAAAGTACATTTAATTTCAATGTCTCACCCATCTTTATTATAGTCTCTAAAAAGATAGCTCCCGATTCACTTTTATAATCATCTATAAATATCTTATCAATTTTAAGAGTGTCTATTGGAAATTCTTTAAGGTATGAGAGTGATGAGTAGCCTGTTCCAAAATCATCTAAAGAGATGGTAACACCAAGTTCATGAAACATATTGAGTAGATATTTACTATCTTCAATGTTTTTCAAAAAAAGGCTTTCTACTATCTCTATATCTATCTTTGCTGTCTCAATAGAACTTTTTTGGACTATCTCTTTAAAATCATTTTCAAAGTTTCTGTGAAAGAGCTGTTTAACTGAGATATTTATAGAGATAGGAATATCACAAATACCTTCTCTTTTCCATTTTACCTGCTGTTTCATAGCCTCTTGAAGTATCCATAAACCCAGTTCAATTATAAAGTTATTTTTTTCTGCAAGTGGTATGAAACTATTCGGGTAAATCATTCCTTTTTCTGGATGATTCCATCGAATGAGAGCCTCACAAGCAATTATTTCACCTGTATAAGTATTGGTCTTTGGTTGGTAATAGAGTTCAAATTCACTGTTTTTAAGAGCATGCTTCATCTCTTTATCTAAAGATATCTCTTTTTGAATCTGCTCATGAAGTGTCTTAGTAAAAAAGTGGTACTGGTTTCTACCATCTTTTTTTGCTTGGTACATCGCAATATCGGCATGTTTCATAAGGGTAATCTCATCTCTACCATCTTTAGGGTAAAAGGCTATTCCTATACTACTAGTTACTTCTAAAGAGTACTTTTCAACAGTATGTGGTTGTTGTACTCTCTCTTGAATTCTATCAATAACCTGTGTTAGCTCAATAGTAGAATCATACTGTGTAAGAATAACAACAAACTCATCACCACCAACTCGTGCTACTATATCACTAGAACGGATTACATCCTCAATAATATGTGCAATCTTTCTCAGAAGTACATCACCTATATTGTGTCCTAGCGAGTCATTAACCGTTTTAAAATGGTCTAAATCTAAAAAAAGTAGAGCAAATTCAGCATCACTTCTATCTGCTTCAGATATAAGCCATCCAAGTCTTTCACTAAGGTACTCTCTGTTAGCAAGCCCACTTAAAGAGTCTGTTCTTGCTAATTTATAAAGCTCTTTTTTTTCTACCTCTAGCCTTTGAAAAGTTTGTATCATAGAGGATCGAATATACTCTAGCTCTATAAGTGTAAATTTTTTAGGAATTGTTGACTGATAGTAAGCATATTGGCGAAGCATTTCTAGTGGGTTAATTATTAGTTTAGATATTATATAGCTTATAAGAATTAAATAGAGAATAGATACGAAAAAAATATTGAGGCTAAAGCTTTGGAGCTCTGAATCAATATGTTCTGTAATAGTTTTATACTCAAGTACAATAAAAAGGTTAAGTGACTGTTTTTGTAATCCACTGAAGTAGTAAATTGTATTATGAAGTATTTTATGTTGGTTAACTATATCTTTGCTACTCATACTTTCAGGTATATAGTATTGGTGAGCATTGGGAATTTTTTTAAAGTGGTAATCGGTAGTGCTTAAAACATTTTGAGTATCCGTAATAAGAATAGTTTTAATAAAGTTATTAGCCGCAACAGTTCTATCTAAGAGTGCACGTATTTTAGAAACATCCTCTTTAGACTGAATCTGTTTTGAGATAGTATAAGAGAGAGAAGAGAGGTCTTTTCTAGCTTCATGAACAATAAGGTCCGCAGAGTTGTTGATTTGGAGAAAAAAGTAGTAAAAGAAAATACTTACAAATAGAAGAACAGTGAATATAATTGCTGTATATGAAAAACCTCGAATACTTTTTATCATATAAGACCATCTACAGGAAAAGCAATTTTTTCAATTTGTTGTAAAAGAGTAGGTGACAGTTCTTTATTTATCCACTTAATATCATCAAGGGTAGCCTCAAACTCTTCATAACTTATATCTTGTAGATAATGACGAACATGATTATAGAATTCTTTTGGATCTCTATGTAAAAGTTCTATAGCTCTATCTGTCTGTAGTTTGAGAGCTTTAAACTGTTTTTGGTGTGCAGAGAAAGTTTTTTGTGTTGTAAAAAGAGCATCGAGCACAGTAATGGAGAGTTCATCTTTTGTAGATGCAAGAGTTTTAAATCCACTTTTTTTCAGTTCTGTATCGTAAGGTGAATAAGTAACAATTAGTTTTTTAATATTTTTATCGCTATTTTTAAGAATAGAGATACTCTCTTGGTCCATATTATTGTAGTGAAGTAATATATTGTCAAGTTTATAGTAGTGTAGAAAATCTTGAAGAATGAGAGAGTTTACAGAGTCTATTTCTAAATACACTTCGACTTTTTCTTTACTCGATTGATATGTCTCTATAGGAAAATTTCCCATTACCATGTCACCACCATTAGACTTATCAAAAAGCATAATAGGTGTTAATGTTTTGTACTTAGTTTTGGCTAGTGTATATTCATACTGTGTACCGCTAAATGCATCAGAACTTTTGGAGTCATATATACTCATACTTTCAGCTAAGGAAACAACATTGAGAATTTTAATATTGTATTCATCTAACCAACCTTTATCGTAAGCATAAAAGAGAGGTGCATAGCCTATCCAAGCATTTACGGAGACCTTAAGTTGCTTTTCATAAGATTGAGAACAAGAGCTAAACATAAATAAAAAAGATAATAAAATAGTAAATACTTTGAACATACGAACACCTTTATAGAGTTTGTCTATTACTATAATAGTCTTTATTTCTTTATGTTAGTATTAAAGTGTATGTCTATTTGAGTAGTGTGTAGCACTTACAATATCGCCAATAATAGCTCTATGAAAAAGATAAGGCTGTTTTATATTACGAATGATAAATCTACCACCAGAATTGGTTAAGACCTCTAGTGTTCCAACATCAAGAATTTTTTGAAGTCGTTTACTTGTAGGTTTAATATATATTGTCTTAATCTCCTCAAGGCGTACAGGAAATATCTCTTTAATTTTATGCCCTTTGAAGATTATAAGACGCTCTTGTGTTAAAATGCAGTGGTAGGATTTTTTCTCTTTAACCTCTAATAGATGAACAAAAAAAGTACGAATAATTAAAACTGCACCAATGACTCCAATCCCATACTCGTAACCGATAAAAAGTAAGAGGAGACCAAGGGCATAGAGTTTTAAAAGAGGGTTGTAAAATGTTTTAGATATTTGTGCAGTTACTAAAATGGATTCACCCTCATGGAGCATTTTTTCTATATTTTGCACAATGAATCCTTTTTTTAGTTGCTAGTCTGCATGGAGGTAGCGTTTAATCTTTTTAGTTGGAGTTTTTACAAAAGGTTCAATCTGCTCTACAAACTTTGTCATTCTACTAAAAGAGGAGATTTGAGAGTTTACTTCAACTCTCATCTCTTCAAGAAAGTTTGCTATATCGTCATGTACTTGTGTGTCAGTATTGGTCTCAGCATGAAATTTTTTATCTATAAGCTCATAGTCTAAGTGCACTTTAGCAATGAGTTTACCATCTCTCATCATCATTAATGAGTCTAAAACAGCTTCATTTTGGTTTATAGTAGCTTCTATCTGTTCAGGGTAGATATTCTCTCCGCCAGGACCAATAATAACATTTTTACTTCGTCCATTTATAAAAAGAAAACCATCATTGTCTATGTAACCTAGGTCACCCGTTAAGAACCAACCATCTTCCATAACTTCAGCAGTCTGTTTTTCATCTTTATAGTAACCTAACATTACACTTGGTGATTTGGCAATAATTTCACCCTCACCAGTAATATGATGTGGGTCTTTTATGGCAAGTTCTACTCCAGCCATAGGCAGACCAGTAGAACCAAGCTTAACCACTTCCCCTAGATTTGAACCAGCTAAAAGAGGGGCAGTCTCAGTAAGCCCATAGCCTATAATAAAAGGAAATTTTGCTTCTATAAGGAACTGTTCAACATAGCGAGAGATTCCTGCTCCTCCAATTCCAAAAAATCTTAATTTTCCACCAAAAGTTTCAAGAAGTTTTTTACCCGCTACTTCATTGAGCTTTTTTCTAAAAAACGGAATTTTATAGAGTGTTCTCATAAGAAATGAGCTTGTAAATTTTGGTAAAATCTTATTTTTGTAGATTTTTTCTATAATAAGAGGTACACTTACCATCATAGTAGGCTTAACTATAGCAAAAGCTTTGAGTAAAACACTTGGAGTTGGTGGTTTATCTATGTAGTAAACAGAAGAACCATGAAGAATAGGTACTGTTAAACCAACAGTACACTCCAAGGTATGTGCTAAAGGTAATATAGATAAAAAGCTATCAGTAGGTAAAATAGTAATCTGTCTGTATGCACTCATAGCATTTGTTACAAGATTTTTATGAGAAAGCATTACTCCTTTTGAGTGTCCTGTTGTTCCTGAAGTATAAAGAAGAGAAGCTAAGTCATCCTCTTTTGGTTCATATCTCTTGTTACAAGCTTTAGAGAGTTTTTTAAGTCCTTCTTTGGCTTTATCTTTAATTTTATCAAGATAATCACTGTTAGTAAGTTTTTCTACTAACTCTAGATTATCTAAATTAATTACAAAACTAACATCTGTCTCTTCTGAATCTTCTATAGTTGAGAGATGTTTGTCTGAAACAAAAATAGCTTTAGCTTCAGAGTGTCTAATAATATGATGTACATCGGAAGGATGAAAATCGGGTAAAACCGGAACGACAACTGCCCCAAATGCGGTAATAGAGAAGTATGCGATTGCCCAGTTAGGCATGTTTTCACTCAGTAGAAGAACTTTATCGCCTTCACATATACCATTACTTTGTAAGAGTGTGACCATCTCTTCAACTTTTGTGTTGAATTCATTGTATGAGAAAGCTTTTTCTCCGGCTTTACCTAAAGCATCTCTTTGGCCATAAAGCTCTACGGAACGTTTAAGTAGGCTTGGAAGCGTAAAGTTTTCTAAGTTTTCATAAGGGTATATCATCTCTAATCTCTTATTTTAAATTGATTGAGTATTATTATACATATAAATTATAAAATATAATGCAAAAGCAGATAAAAAGGTAAAATCTTGAGTAGAAGAAGTAAAACGAAACAACCAAAACGCGATACCGTCACTTTTACCACAAGAGATTTTCTTCCAACAACCCGTGAAGAGATGAATGCTCTTGGTTGGGACTACTGTGATGTTATTCTTGTGAGTGGAGATGCTTACATAGACTCTCCCTTTATTGGTGTAGCTATGGTTGGACGTATGCTTGAACGTATGGGTTACAAAGTAGGGATGATAGGTCAGCCAGACATTAAGAGTGGTGATGATATTATGCGTCTTGGTGAACCACGTTTGTACTGGGGTGTGAGTGGTGGAAGTGTTGATAGTATGGTAAGTAACTATACAGCGACAAAGAAGTTCAGAAATTCAGATGATTATACTCCAGGTGGTAAGAACGATAAACGTCCAGACCGTGCACTGAGTGTTTACTGTAACCTTATCCGTCGTTACTTTAAAGGGACTGTTCCTCTTGTCCTTGGTGGCATAGAAGCTTCTCTTCGTCGTGTAACGCATTATGACTACTGGGCAAACAAACTCAAAAAACCGATTCTTTTTGACTCAAAAGCTGACATAATGATTTACGGTATGGGTGAAATTGCCCTAGAGCAGTTAACAAAAGCCATAGATACGAAGAGTGACTACACAGATATTAGAGGAATTTGCTACATCTCTAAAGAGCCTGTATATGAATTTATTCAGCTTCCAAGTCATCAAGATTGTCTCGATGATAAAGAGAAGTACATAGATCTCTTTGATGACTTTTATGATAACAATGACCCTATCTCAGCTAATGGACTCTGCCAACCTGTAGATAGCCGTTTTCTTATTCAGACACCACCGTGTGACTACTTGAATGAGGATGAGATGGATTCTAACTCTAACCTCCCTTTTACAAGAGAGTTGCACCCTTATTATGCACAGATGGGTAAGGTAAAGTGTTTAGAGACCATTAAGTTCTCCATTATGACTCATCATGGCTGTTGGGGAGAGTGTAACTTCTGTGCTATTGGTGTACACCAAGGGCGTACTATACGACCACGTTCAGAGAAGAACATAATTGCTGAAGCTAAAGAGTTTAATAAGTACAAAGACTACAAAGGAATTATCTCCGATGTGGGTGGACCTACAGCAAATATGTACGGGTATGAGTGTGACAAAAAGCTCAAAAAAGGAACATGTGACCATATGCGTTGTGTCGATGCAGATAGACTCTGCAAGGTTATGCACATAGACCATAGTCGTAATATAAACCTTCTTCGCCAAATACGAGATGTAGAGGGTGTGAGAAAAGCTTTTGTGGCGAGTGGTGTACGGTATGACTTTATTACAGCGGACAAAAAACATGGCTATAGCTACTTAAAAGAGATGGTTCAGCACCACATTTCAGGACAGATGAAAGTAGCACCAGAACATACCCAACAGCATGTTCTTGAGCTTATGGGAAAACCGGGGAAAGAGACTTTGGTTGATTTTAAAAAGATGTATGACCGCTTGAACAAAGAGGAGGGGAAAAACCAATTCCTTACATACTACCTTATAGCTGCACACCCTGGTTGTGAAGAGAAAGATATGCATGAACTGAAACGTTTTACGACCGATGAGTTACAGATGAACCCAGAACAAGCCCAAGTCTTTACTCCAACGCCATCAACGTACTCTGCTGTAATGTACTACACTGAACTAGACCCAAAAACTCGTA
>Ga0256824_10000571_pt1 | contig 14257 bp, 17 predicted proteins | sample CV67metaG_FD_191570 | JGI IMG/M metagenome (GOLD analysis project Ga0256824, IMG submission 191570) | Hydrothermal vent microbial communities from East Pacific Rise, Pacific Ocean - CV67 | ecosystem: Environmental > Aquatic > Marine > Hydrothermal vents | place: Pacific Ocean: East Pacific Rise...
TTATTCCCCAAAACTTTCTTTTTATTCAATCTTATTTTTAATAGTTTTCTGATATAATTCCAGCTCAAAATACTTTAGTAGTGCTCAGTTCAACTGAAGTCACTAAGCTTAATGGAGCAAAATCGTGGAACAAACATTATCAATCATTAAACCAGATGCAGTAGCTAAAAATGTAGTAGGACAAATTCTTGCTAGATTTGAAGCAGCAAATCTTAGAATTGCAGCAACTAAAAAAATTCAATTATCACAAGCTGATGCAGAAGCATTTTATGCGATTCATGCTGAACGTCCTTTCTTTAAAGACCTTGTAGAATTTATGGTTTCAGGACCAGTTGTTGTAACTGTACTTGAAGGTGAAAATGCAATGCAAACAAACAGAGACTTAATGGGTGCTACAAATCCTAAAGAAGCTGAAGCTGGTACAATTAGAGCTGATTTTGCAGAGAGTATTGATGCTAATGCTGTTCATGGTTCTGATTCTGTAGAGAATGCTGTTAATGAAATTAACTTCTTCTTTGCACAAAGAGAGCTTGTATAAAGATAGCAAACTATGAAAATAGTTTATGATAAAGTTGGTCAGACGCAAAGACCTTTTGAACTAACTGTAAATGGTGTTCGTTTAGAAGGAACTCTGGAAAAAAGTGGTTATCATCGGCTTAGATTAGAGGGAAATCTCTCTGGAAAAGTTGAACTTCTCTGTGATAGATGTGGCGATGAGTATCAATGTGATATGAACGCTCCCCTTAATTTAACTTTAAGTGACGAAGTTATAGAGACTGAAGATGATTTAGATATAATCGAATTCACTGACGGAATTATTGACCTTGAATTTATTGTTCAAAGTGAGATTTCCTCGGTTCAAAACTCTTATCACTATTGTGAAAAGTGTGAAAATGATGAAGAAGAGTTCGAAAAAGAATTTTAACATATTAAATATAATCAAAAAGGATTAAATTATGGCAGTACCTAAAAGACGTGTCTCGAAAACAAGAGCAGCAAAAAGAAGAACACACTATAAACTAACATTACCAAGACCTGTAAAAGATGCAGATGGGACATGGAGAATGCCTCATCACATGAACATGACAACTGGTGAATACAACACAACAAAAGCGTAAGTAAGTAGTTCTGATGATTAGAATTGCTATTGATGCAATGGGTGGGGACTTTGGTCCCGAACCTATCATAGAAGGTGTAATCCAAGCACTTGACGAAAAAAATTTTCTTCCTATTCTTGTAGGAGATCGAGAACAAATAATCTCATTTCTTCCCCAATATTACCTTGACAAAGTAGAAATTTTAGAATCTTCTGATGTTATTGCCATGAGCGACCAAGCAACTCAAGCACTAAAAAGAAAAGAGTCTTCTATTTTTAAAGCTGTTGAATTGGTTCGTGATGGAAAAGCAGATGCAGTAGTTTCAGCGGGTCACTCTGGTGCAACCATGACATTAGCGACACTTCGAATTGGTCGTTTATCAGGTATTTCAAAACCTGCTTTAGCAACCATTATGCCAAACAAGTCAATGTCGGCAAAAACTTTACTTCTTGATGTTGGTGCAGTAACAGACTGTACAGCTAAAAATCTTTATGAATTTGCTATTATGGGCGAAGTTTATGCTAAAAAACTTTTAGGATTAACACACCCAAGAGTAGGACTTTTATCGAATGGAGAAGAAGATAGCAAAGGAAATGCATTAACCAAAGAAGCATTTAAACTAATGAAAGATGTTCCTGGGTTTAAAGGGAATGTTGAAGGTTCAGATATTTTTAATGGTTCAGTTGATGTGGTTGTTTGTGATGGATATACAGGCAATATTGTTCTTAAAGCTAGTGAAGGTGTAGTCTCTACTGTCTTTGATTTAATGAAAACACAAATTCGAAAATCTATCCCTGCAAAAATTGGGGCATTTATGATGAAGAAAAAAGTGTTTAAAAAACTCAAAGAAAAGGTAGATTATGCAGAATATGGCGGTGCACCTTTACTTGGGGTAAAAGGTTGTGCTATTATATCACACGGAAAAAGTAACGCAAAAGCAATTAAAAATGCTATCTTTCAAGCTATCGATTACAATGAATCAAATGTAAATATAGCCATTGATGAGTTACTTATCAAAAACAATGCACAAGGTAAATAATGTACGCAAAATTTCATTCCATTGGAGCTTATGTTCCCTCTAAAGTATTAAGTAATGCCGACTTAGAAAAAATGGTAGATACCAGTGATGAGTGGATTTTAAAACGTACAGGAATCTCTGAAAGACGTATTGCAAAAAGAGATGAATATACAAGTGATATGGCATCTAAAGCTTCTCAAATAGCCATAACTCGTGCTGGATTAGAAAATTCAGATATTGATTTGGTTGTTTGTGCTACAGTTACTCCTGACTATTTTAATATGCCTGCAACAGCTTGTATTATCTCTGATAAACTCGGCATTAAAAATGTTCAAGCATTTGATATAAGTGCTGCTTGTAGTGGATTTGTTTATGCCATCTCTGTGGCAAAAGCCTTTATTGAATCGGGCATGAAAAAACATGTATTAATTATTGGTGCAGAGAAATTTTCTTCTATTGTAGACTACACTGATAGAAGTACATGTATCTTATTTGGTGATGGTGCTGGGGCTGCTGTAATTTCGGCAACAGACGATAAGTCTGACGCATTTATTGATGTTCATGCTTCTGCTGATGGTTCATACTCTGATTTTTTAGTCACTCCTGCTCCAGGTTGTGTTAACCCTGTTTCACAACAAGTAATTGAGCAAGGGCTTAATTTTGTACAGATGAAAGGTAATGAAACCTTTAAACTGGCAGTTAAAACACTTACAAAAGATGTTAAAGATATTTTAGCAAAAAATGAAATTAAATCAGAGGATATTCCTCATTTCATTCCTCATCAGGCCAACTATAGAATTATAAAGGCTGTGGGTGATTCACTAAAAATGAAAGAGGAGCAAGTTGTATTAACCGTTGGAAAATATGGTAATACCTCTGCTGCATCAATTCCTATGGCAATAAATGATATTTATGAGTCAGGAAGACTTAAAAAAGGTGAACTTATGTTACTTGATACCTTTGGTGGTGGACTAACATGGGCAAGTGCATTAATGCCTTTTGCTGGAGAGACTAAAGTATAATTTTTTATACTAGATTCTCTCTTTGGTCGGCTTATGCCGACCCTACAAAAATCGACTACTTTTAAATTCTTTTTCCTGACTTTATTAATGTATAAATAGCATAAATCCATAACAGTACAATGGGTAAAATAATAGCCAATTCAGGAGACACTGTTCCTGTTGAGCCAATTCCATGTAGAGCAAATAATATACCCCAAGTAAAGAGTGTTCCTCCTAAAGCCTTCATTGTTGTCAAAGAAACATTCATATAGCGAGAGTGAAATGGAAAACGAAAAATTAAAATCATAAGAAGTGCAATTGAGAACAAAGGTGTTATAGTTTTACTGTAAATATCTGCACGTAAAGACTCTGTTGCTAACTCTTGTTTCTCTAACAAATTCTTTGCCATGATACTTTCATTAAGAGTTAACTCTTTTCCATCATAAATAGATTTTAAAATTTTTGGTTTATAATTTCTTAAAGTACGTAAAAACTCTATCTTCTCAATTTCCAAATGATACTGACCATTGCTATCTTTCACTTTTATTTTTCTAGTCACATCAGATGCTACCCACCTGTCAGTATTGAACCATGCTTCTTTAGCCGTTAAAGTCTCCGTTACTTCACCATTCTTCATTCTAAAAATAGTAAGATTTTCTAATTTATATTCAGAAGGGAGCAATGCACCAATATAGACAAAATTATTATTATACTTGTTGTTATATTTAAAAAAAAGGTCTTCTGTTTTACTTATATTATATTGATTTTTCTTAACCATTCGAGCAGTGTCTGTTGCAGTTGCAAAAGAAGTGAAGTTTAGCCCTACAAAAATTAGATAAATAGAAAGACCTACCACAAAAAAAGGTCTAAAAAATTCTCTTCTTGTTAAGCCTAAAGCATAAAAAGAAGCAACACTATTTTGTTTAATAAAAGCTATTTTTGTCCAAATACCTGCAAAAATAATTGCTAAAGGGTAAAGAAGATTAAGAGACTCTTGCCATTTAGAAAAAGCATATAAAACCTTAATATTAAAAGAAGAGAGAGAAGAAGCATTCATCAAGTAATCAAGACCCGTAAAAAGCCCTGTCAATCCCATTAAAATAATCAGTATATTTTTTACATAATGGTAAGCAACATACCGAAAAAACATCTAGTTAACTTTCAAATGACTTGAGTGAATATCGTGATTTTACTTCATTTAAAGTTTGTACTTTTAACGCTTTGATGGCATCTGTTGTATGCTCTATCCATCCTGTTAATATTTTATTTTCTTCTTCATTAAAATCATGTAAAACATAATCTGCTACTTGTGATTTATAAACTGGCTTATCAACACCCATACGTACACGGGTATACTCTTTACCCACCATTGCATCAATAGAGCGTAAACCATTGTGTCCACCATGTCCACCACCATTCTTAAAACGTAAAGCAGTAAAAGGCAAATCAATATCATCATGAATCACAATAATATCTTCTAGTTCTATTTTATAGAAGTTTTTTACAACTTGTACAGAGTTACCTGATAAATTCATAAAAGTAGTTGGTTTTAGAAGTAAGACACCAGAAGATTTAAAGAGTTCCCCATGAAAGGAGTTTTTAGAAATATCTCTAGCTCCAAGATCAGAGACAAGTTTGTCAATGACTTTGAAACCGATATTATGTCGTGTATTTTCGTATTGAATTCCTGGGTTACCCAGTCCTACGATTAATAACATAACGTTTAATAAAAAAGCTTATTTAGCTTTAATTACACCAACAACAGCAACATCTTCTCTGTCCATTAGTCTACAATCAGCAGGTGCTTTCATGTCTCTTACTAAAATAGAATCATCTCTATCTAAATCAGTAACATCAAGAGTAAAGTTAGTAGGAATATTTTCAATTGCTCCTCTTACTCTCATTCTTTTCTTTTGAATCATCAATACACCTTTGTTTTTTAAACCTTTTGGTGTACCAGCTGTTTTTACAGGAACAAGATAATTTGTTACTTGACCAGGTACTGCAACTCTTAAGTCAACATGTACAACATCACCATATACGGGGTGTAGTTGATACTCTTGAATAACAACTTTTAAATCTTTACCATCTACATTTAAAGCAAGAGTTAACTCTTCTTTAGCTCTTACAGCTTTTACAAAATCGCCTCTTTTAAACGCAGCTTGAATATTCTCTACACCATTTGCATAGATGTTAGCTGTTAGATAACCATCTCTTCTTAGTTTCTTTGCAGAAGCTGATCCGATACTCTCTCTAGTAATACCTTCTAACATGTTCGTCCTTAATAATTAAAATTAGGGGCGAATTATATCTAAAACTAATTAAGATTTAATAATCTTCTTATAAGTATCTCCAAAAAGTTTAACAATTGCTAAATCATCCAACTCTTTATCACCCTCTTTTGCTTCAAGAGACAACAGTTCTCTTTTATGCTCTGTTAAAATCTTATTTTTCTTTTTTAGCTTACTAATCTCATCTTGATAGACTAAAAGCTGATTTTCAATGTGTGTAAATTGATCTTTACTAATTAAAAGTTCTTCTTCTTTCTCTTCATCAATAAGAGTTTTTTCTTGATAGAGTTTTAATTTTTCTTCTAATATTTTAATAATTTCATTACGCTCTTCAATAATTTTATCTGCACGTAAAAGAACCGTCTCTAATCCTCTACTCTCTTTAGATTTTTTGTCAACTGACCTCTCTAAAGTCATAATACGCTTTACAAGAGTATGATTATGTTTTTTTGTATCAGAAGTTTTGTTAAGACTACTTTGACTTAAATCTAACTCTTTTTTAACCCTAAAAAGTTCTTGACTTTTCGAGTCTAAAAGCATAGACTTATCTTCTAGCATTGCAATTAGTTCTCGATTCTTTAAAATCGTTTTTTCAATCTTTTTTTGTTCATTTTTACAACTTCGTTGGTACTCTTCTAACTCGATTTTAGCTTCTAACAATTGAGTATTTAAAGCTGTCACTTCAGTAAAATGTCTTTTTTTTAAAATGGTTTTTAAAAATAACCATCCAATAATAAAGCCTAAAATAATTGCTGTTATTAAACAAGCAATCATTGCCATGATTAACTCTGTCATCCTATCTCCTTTTTATATAAATTTCAACACGTCTATTTCGAGGATTATATCGATCATCGGGTAAAAGAAGTGTACTCTCTCCAAAACCTAAAGCATCAATATATTTGGAAACAAATCCTCCCTTTATCAGATATTTTTTAACACTATTTGCACGAAGTTGGCTAATTTTTCGATTAACTTTTCTTTGTCCTCCTGCGTCAGTATGTCCTTGTATTTCTAAAAAAATGTTATCTCTATCAGAAAGAAGTAGTATTATTTTATCTAAAACTGCTCTCCCTTCTTTATCTATTTTTCTAGAATTCTTTTTAAATGTAATCTGGCTCTTCTCTAAAAGTGTAAATATATTTTTTTGAAGAAGTTTAATCTCAGACAACTCTTTGTCTATTAAAGTATCTGATACTTTTTCAGGAATAAAACTCTTGTTAATCTCTGGAGTTTCCCCAACAATTGCTTCGTCTACAATTAATACATTCTGACTACTTGGTGGAAGAGAAGGAGGCAGTAAATAATTATTTAATTTTTTAAGTGTTTCCTCTTTTGTGAACATAGTACTATTCACTTCATTCTGAATAAGAGTCTCATTTGAACTATTTGAATCAAATATTGCTTCAAGAATATCTTCTGTATCAACTACTTCTATAATTTTTTTTTCTTCAAATTTAATATCTGATGAAATTTTATTATTAACTGAGTCATTTAATACTTTATAGTATCTCTCAGCATTGAAAAAGAGGCATAAGAAAATTAAGATGGTAGAGGCTATTATCCCTCCAATTATTACTTTTGTAGTTGTCATAGAATATAGCCTTTTATTTTTAATTGTTTAATTATATTATAAAAAGTTAAATAAGTAAAGTATTATGATTCATCTGTTTTTAAATCAAAGACATCTTCCACTTTATTTACTGATGATTTCCCATCTTTAGATGATTCCGAACCTATCCCCTGTAACTTAAGTTTCATATCAGAAGGATTGGTTGCATGTTCTAAAACAGTATCCTCATCAATACGTTTTTCATTAAAAAGAGACAATAACGCTTGATCAAATGATTGAGAACCATAAATTTCTTTACCAGCTTCAATCGTATCTAAAATTTCATAATCTCTATTTTGAGCTATTAATTCTGCAATTCTAGGTGTCTGCTTCATTACTTCAATGGCAGCAGCCCTTTTTCCATCAACGGTCTTAACCAACCGTTGAGAAACAACTCCTCCTAAAACAGAAGCCAAGGTTACACGAATACGATTCTGCTCCTCTTTAGGAAACATACCAATTACCCTATTGATTGTCTCTTTGGCATCAAGGGTGTGTAGTGTAGAAAATACCAAGTGACCTGTGTTTGCAGCGTGTAGTGCAATCTCAATCGTCTCCAAATCACGCATCTCTCCAATCAAAATAATATCAGGGTCTTCACGTAATGCACCTTTTAATGCATTCGCAAACGAAAGGGTATCTTGCCCTACTCCTCTTTGAGAAACCAATGACTCTTTATCAGGATGAACAAATTCCACAGGGTCTTCAACTGTAATAATATGCTTTTTACGGGTACTATTAATATGATCAAGCATTGCAGCTAAAGTGGTTGATTTACCACTTCCTGTTACACCTGTAACCAATATTAAACCTCTATGTAAATTTGATAAATCCGTAATAATAGAAGGAAGATTGAGTTCTTTTAAAGTTAAAATTTTAACAGGAATAATACGAAGTACGGCAGAGAGTCCATCCATTTGATAAAAAAAGTTTAAACGAAAACGGTTATTTTCATCTAAGACATAGGTTGCATCCAACTCTTTTGTAGTGGTTAATGTCTCATACTGTTCTGTGCTTAAAATTGCTTGTGCAATACCATCTAACTCTTCAGCAGTTACCAGTTTATCTCCCAATTTTAGAAGATCTCCATTTACACGAAGACGAATAATTGCACCTGATTTTAAGTGTAAATCGCTACCACCATTATGAATAAGATTTTTAAGATAAAATTGTAGTTTTTTTTCCATAGGAGATTATACTTTATTAATTTTTAAAAGAGTATATCATAATTTTTTTCAAAGAATCATATAAGTAATATTAAAAAAGATAAAAACTAAGTGAGAATAGATAGGCAAAAACACCCATCTATAAACACCCATCTGTAAAAAAGTAGAATCTATTTAATTTGAGCCAACATCGATTGGAAAGACTCTTCAAATGCCACCAAACCATCTTGGAGTAACTCTTTGTAAATCTCTTCCATCTTAAAGCCATTGTCCTCTAAATTAAGAAAATATCCATTAAGTAACTCTTGTTCTAAAGGCAGAGCCTCTTTAGAGGTTTCTGAAGTAGCTTCTAAGTGGGCTTCAATTGTTGCCAAAGGAGCAGTATTTACAGAATGTTTTGCCATTAAACCTTCAATATAGTAGTTTGCTGGAAGTGCATCACCTTTAACACCTGTACTTGCAAATAATGCTCTAATATTAGGAATATTATTTCCTTCAATCATGTTATAAATTTTTCCAGCATTATAAATACCTGTTTTATATGGGTCTATTCCAGAAGCTTCAAGTTCAGCATCTAAAAGACGGTCAAAACGGCTCACAAAAACTGAAATAACAGCTTCTACACGACATCCTACACAAAAGGCTTCACACTTTTCAATTCCTTTGGTCATCGCCTTAAAACACTGTATTGCCTGTTTTGGAGAAAAGACCAATGTAGCATTTACAGAGATACCATCTTCCATAAGTGCTGTCATCGCTTCATACCCTGCCTGTGTTGCAGGTACTTTGACCATTACATTGGGTTCTCCAATGGCTTTAAATAGGCGTTTTCCCTCTTCTATAGTTCCTTTAGCATCATTGCATAAGAAAGGATCAACTTCAATAGAGATGAACCCATCGTTTCCTGCATCATACAGTGGTCTCAATAGTTGAGCAGCCGTTCTAATGTCTTCAATTGCCAAAGCTTCATACTTCTCTTTGGCACTTTTACCCTCTAAGGATTTTAATTGCTCTGCATATGCAGGAGATGTTGTAATGGCTGTTGCAAAAATAGCAGGATTTGATGTTGCTCCATTTACAATACCTTTTTCTATTAATTTACCAAACTCATTTTTTAAATAGTCTCTCTCAATAAAATCTAACCATAATGAAAAATTTATCTCTCTGTTTACCATATCTATATACCCCTTATTCCTCTATATAACTCCATGACCACTCTCTCCATGAACCAAAGTCGGTTGACTCTTCTAAAGTCTTTTCCAATAGGTCTAAAAAGGTATTTCGTTGAACCAATTTAGCACCCCAATGCATCAGGTGTGGCGTCTCTACTTGACAGTCAATAAAATCATAACACTTTTCAACACAAATACTACTTAATGCGTTAAGGGCAACTTTAGATGCATTTGGCATCAAAGAGAACATAGACTCTCCAAAAAAGGCTTTTCCCATGGCAATTCCATACAGTCCACCAACCAATTTTCCTTCAAAATAGGTCTCAATTGAGTGAGCAAATCCCATGTCATGAAGTTCAATATAGGCTTCTTTCATTTCAGTTGTTAGCCATGTTCCCTCTTGACCCTCGCGGGGAACACTACCACAATAAGTAATAACTTTTTCGAAATCAGAATCAAAACGTACTTCATAGCCTTTGTTTCGAAGAACACGACGAAAAGATTTGGAAGTTTTAAAATCTTTAGGATAAAGAATCATGCGAGGATTAGGAGACCACCAAAGAATAGGGTCTTTAGGATTAAACCAAGGGAAAATTCCTGTTCGATAAGCTTTTAAAATACGATGAGGATTTAAATCGCCTCCAAAAGCTAGAAGTCCTTCATCTCCAGCCCTTTTAGGGTCTGGAAAATCATGGGAAGAGCGACGAAGTTCAGGAAGATAGTAGTCATCATCATATATTGAAGACAAAATCTAGCTTCTCCTGTTTATAACCAACTTTGACCGTACCACCATTTTTGAGCTCTCCAAATAAGATTTCATCGGTTAATGCCTCTTTAATCCTTTTGTCAATAACACGTGCCACTTCTCTTGCACCATAAACATCACTATAACCCTCAAGAGCAATATAGTTTCGGGCTTTTTTAGCCAATTTGATAACAATCTTTTTACTTGCCATCTGTTTATTAAGTTTAGCAATTTCTGTGTCAACAATTTTTTCAACCACTTCAAGTGATAAGTGTTTAAACTCTACTACCGAACTTAAACGGTTTCTAAACTCTGGTGAGAAAAAATCTTTTAATGCATTGTCTGTTTTTGAACTATCATCTTTATTGAAGCCCATTACGTTTGCCTCTTTTGTTCCAAGGTTTGAAGTCATAATCAAAATAACATTTTTAAAATCACTAACGATTCCATTATTGTCTGTTAATTTTGCTCCATCCATTACTTGCAACAAGACATTCATAATATCAGGATGAGCCTTTTCAACCTCATCAAGAAGTAACACCGTATGAGGGTTTTTCTTAACCATCTCGGTTAAAAGTCCACCTTGTTCATACCCAACATAACCAGGAGGTGCACCAATCAAACGACTTAACGCATGTTTCTCCATATACTCACTCATGTCTATTCGCTCAAAATGAATGTCCATGCTTTGTGCAAGTCCTGCACTTAACGCTGTTTTACCCACACCTGTAGGACCCACAAACAAGAAACTACCTATTGGCTGATTTTCTTGATTTAATCCTGCATAAGAGCGTTTAATCGCTTGAACAACTGTATCTACAGCATCATCTTGACCAATAATTTTAGTTTTAATCACATCTGCTAAATTTTTCAATTTAGAAGTGTCATCAGAAGATACTACAGTTGAAGGTAAATTCAACATTCTAGCTACTGAACGTTCAATATCAGCACTTTCAACGGTTACGTTGCTTTTATCTCTAAGCATAAAGTGAGCACCCACTTCATCGATAATATCCATCGCTTTATCTGGTAAAAATCTATCATGTAGATACTTCACTGACAAATCAATTGCTGTCTGTAAGGCATCATCTGTAAATTTAATTTTATGATATGCTTCATACTTATCTTTTACACCCAATAAAATGGTCATGGTATCTTTTACTGATGGCTCATCAATATCTATTTTAGAAAAACGTCGTGACAGTGCTTTATCTTTATCTAAATAGTTACGATACTCTGCGTAAGTTGTAGCACCAATACACTTAAGCTCTCCACGTGCCAATGCAGGTTTTAATAAGTTTGCTGCATCCATACTTCCACCGCTTGTTGCTCCTGCACCTACGAGTGTATGAATTTCATCGATAAATAAAATTGCTCTATCTATGGTTTGAAGCTCTGATAAAACACCTTTTAGACGCTTTTCAAAATCTCCTCTGTACTTTGTACCTGAAATCATTGCACCCAAATCCAATGCAAAAACAGAACTTCCTTGAAGTATATCAGGAACGTCATCATTTGCTATTTGTAGTGCCAACCCTTCAGCAATCGCCGTTTTCCCAACCCCTGGTTCTCCAACCAATAGTGGATTATTCTTTTTTCTTCGACACAATGTCTGCATCACTCTATCTATTTCATCAGCTCGTCCCACAACAGGATCTATTTTTCCAGATAAGGCTATGGCTACCAACTCTGTAGTGTATGCTGATAAGTTTGGATGTGTTTCATCTTCTGGCTCTCTAAAAACTTCTTTGTTTTCATCTATGTCATTATGAGAAATCACTTCTAAAATATCTACTCTGCTAATACCTCTTGATTGCAATACAGCATAAGCAAAACTTTTATGTTGGGTAAAAATAGAAGCCAATAGGTCGCCTATTTTTGCTTCACTTCTTCCTGAAGAGTTGATATGATTAACCATATCATTCATAACGTGTGAAAGTGTTACAGTCTCATAAGGGTCATGTTCAATACCCTCTTCTCCCAAATCTTCCATAACAGGATTGTTGACTTCGATATACTGCTCAACAGCCTCTTGCATCTCAACAATATTTGCACCCACCATTGTTAGTATCTCACTACCTTGGTCACTTTTTAAAATAGATAAAAAAATATGTTCCAAGGTTAAGTATTCGTGTCTGTTCTCTTTAGCAAACTTTACAGATGCTCGAAATATATCATTGAGTTCTATACTAATCATTTTTTTATCCTTTGTATGTTAAATTGTTCCTATACTTCTTCCATAGTCGCAAGTAATGGGAATCCATTACTTTTTGCTAACTCTTTAACCTGATACACTTTTGTCTCCGCAATTTCATAAGTATAAATACCACAAACTGCTTTTCCTGACTTATGTATCGCGATCATTATCTCTTCTGCTTGATTGATACTCTTATGAAAAATATTCACTAAAATATCAACAACAAAGTCCATCGTACTGTAATCATCATTATGCAACAAAACCTTATATTCTACAGGTTCAGCTAAAGCCAGTTCTGACTCCAGTTCTTCGTCTATTCTTGGCACTGGTCTATCCTCTAATCTTGTGTATAAAATAGTATAGCTTATTTTATGTTACAATCCTACTAAAAATTTGGAGTTTAATTGTGAAATCTCTTTTTGTAACAGCAACCAATACAGATATTGGTAAAACATACACCACCATAAAACTCATTGAACTCTTTGCAAAACAGGGTCTGTTGGTAGGTGTTTGTAAACCCATTGAAACAGGAGTAAAAGAAGAACCCCTTGACGCAAAGCTTCTTTTAGAAACAGTTCAAAAATATAACAGCAACTTTAAAACCTTAACCCCCCAAGACATCACCGCCTACACCTTTCCACTTCCCGCTGCACCCTTTTGTGCTGACATTGAAAGAGTCATTAAAATAGAAACCATAAAACATAAAATATCTCAATTAGAAAAGCTTTGTGATTTACTTATTATTGAAGGGGCAGGAGGTCTATTTGTACCCATTACAAAAAATTATAACATGCTTGATTTACTCTCTAGCCTAAATACTATGACACTTCTAGTAACGCCTTCAAAGTTGGGATGTATAAACGACACACTTTTGAGTATTGAGGCCCTAAAAAATAGAAAAATAGAGTTTGAATGGGCAGTAAATTTGTTTGAAAACAGAGAAGATTTTAAAAAAGTAACACAACCTTTTTATGATGAAGTTTTTCCAAAGTGGTGGAGTATTCAAGATAATTTAGAATTTTTCGTAACCAAGCATATTAAAAGCTAAAAGGGAGTAAACTTCCCTCTAACAAAATATCACATGGGGCATTAGCTCAGCTGGGAGAGCGCTTCGCTGGCAGCGAAGAGGTCATCGGTTCGATCCCGTTATGCTCCACCATTCTCCTCTTCATAAAATCAAAGATACAAATATCTCTACTACTAATTATAGTAATACACTTATAGGATGGAGCAATCAATCTTTACCTTATAACGTGGATTCAAATCTAACAAATGTTAAATATAATAAGAGTGCATCAAGTGCAAGAGAATATATTATTAATAATTTTAAATGGAAAATTACAGATGGTAGATTAAACCTTTTATTATGAGACTTAAAGAATTAATCTTCAAAATTTATCGCGTAGAGTCGATTTATCGACCCTAAAAAATTTAAATTTTTCTTAAATTATTGATTCAGTAATAGGATGAGTAGTAGAAAAATTCTTAGCTATCTCTGCTGATTTTGGAGTACACTCAGGGTGTCCCCATCCACTTGCTGTTATTCCATCTACAATATCATTGACAATATTGTCATCTCCCTCTGGACTTACACCTGCTGGGACTGTTGCTAAACCTAACACAGAACGTAGTTTCCATGCAATATTGTGGTCAGCACATGAGCTATCTCCACTTACTCCTACTGCTCCAAGTAGAGTTCCATCTTTTCCATAGAGTGCCAAGCCTCCACCAAATACATTTACTCCACCAATCTTTTTACCTACCATTGGGTCATTTTTTGTTCCAATAAGCTCGTTATCTCCACCATAAGCCACCGATGTATCAACAGGATTTGAGTGTTGAAGACCAAAAAGAGAGCCTCCTGCTTGGGTTGCTGAAAATAGGTTGGCTGTAGATAGTGCCAAAGTTGGAAGAGAGAAAGCATTTGCTGTATTTGCTTTTTGTGCTGAGATTACACGGCT
>Ga0256824_10000572_pt1 | contig 14253 bp, 17 predicted proteins | sample CV67metaG_FD_191570 | JGI IMG/M metagenome (GOLD analysis project Ga0256824, IMG submission 191570) | Hydrothermal vent microbial communities from East Pacific Rise, Pacific Ocean - CV67 | ecosystem: Environmental > Aquatic > Marine > Hydrothermal vents | place: Pacific Ocean: East Pacific Rise...
ACAATAAACCTGTGTTTTTACCTTATATCTCAATTGCAACAGCTTCATGGAATGACAACAACAACAATCAACTGCTTGAAGCATCAGAAATAGATTACAGTGGATGGGAAACAGAAGCAAACAATGCTTATCAAAGTTTATCTGCAATAAAAAGTGAACTTCAAGCCAATGGACTGTTTGGTTTTGCTTTAATGTCACTGTTTGATAATCCTCAACACGATGTGGGTGGATACCAATACTTTATGCAAAATGAGTATCATTTGGGTGTTTTAAAAAGTTCAGCTAAAGATGCTGTAGACATTGCAAGTTTTGGAGACATTGTTTCTAAAGGAACGATTATTAATAGTGTATTTGATACTCCATAGTTAAAATCTACCTCATGGATGAGGTAGATTTTTATTTAATAACCCGTGTAGCTTTCACAAAAAGTTTTCCATATTTACTTTTAGGAGTAAAAGGGGAGATAATAATACCTTTTCTTTTAGATGCTGCATGGATAAATTTTTTGTTTCCTAAGTACATTCCTACATGAGTTACAGGAATTCCTCTTTTCCTATCAGTGAGAAAGAAGAGTAAATCACCTTTTTGTAATGTCTGCCATGTTACGTCTTTACCCACTTTTGATTGTTGCCATGCTGTTCTTGGGAGCTTTACACCCTCTTTTTTATAAAGATACTGAACGTAACCAGAGCAGTCAAAACCTGCTGGGACTGTTCCTCCCCAGACATACTTTCCACCAAGATGGGTTTTTGCATTCTTCAATATATTACTTTTATCATAATTTCCACTCTCTCTACGCTTTTTTTGGAGTTCATCTAAGGCTTTTAAAAGTTCATTTTGCTCTTTTATTAAATCATCATAGTAGATGTTTTTTAGATGTTTAATCTTTTTACCTTTAAGTATTTTTCCATTTTTATCTTTGATAATAAAAGAGTTCACGGGAGTCGAAAATAGGGTGCTGTTGAGTATTAAGATAAGAAGCAAAAGCTGTTTCATTACTTGTACCTTTTTTAAAATTTATTATAGTCTTCTATCGATAATTATAACATAAAACAATTTAAAAAAAAATTTTAAGATAAGGGAAAGACAAAATAGAACAGTGACTATTAAAGTCACTGTTGGAGAAGAAAAACTACTTTAGTTTGCTATGTGGAGGATAGACAAATGTTAACTCTTTAAAGAGAAATACACGGTCTGGTTCATCTGTAGCATACGACTTAATAGTTATTTGATGGTTACCTTCAGGCATTTTTTCTTTGGCTGAAAGAATTAAAATATCTTTGGTACTTGCACCTGATTTTAGTGTTGCTTCTTTAAAACGTTTAATAACCAATTGGTCTGCATATTTACCCACAACTTCTAGTTTATAAGTGTGCTTGTTTGGTTCAGTGTTTTTAAAGAGCATTAGGTATGAGTTGGTTACTTCATTTTCTGCTTTTATTTTAAAGAGTCTTGCCTCTTTGTTGATGTCAAGAATCATGTACTCTTTTGTACCACCCATAACAAACAACATTGCAAAAATTGCTACAATGGCAGCTCCATACATGTAGGTAAGGGTTCTAAAGACTTTGGTTTTAGTTCCAGTATCAATGGCACTGTTACTAGACCATTGAACAAGGGATTCTTTACCAAGTTTACCCATAACTGTAGTACAGGCATCTACACACTCTAAACAGTTAATACACTCCAGTTGAAGACCTTTTCTGATGTCAATATGTGTTGGACAAACTGTTACACATTTTTCACAGGTGGTACACTCATTAGACTCTTCTTGTAAATCTTTTTGTTTAAAGACTATTTTTGATTTGTCTCCATCATAAATTTCTCCACCTCTGTTTGGATTGTAGATGGCTTGAAAGGTATTTTCATCGTAAAGAACCGATTGAATTCTTGAGTAAGGACAGATGTAGATACAAAAGTCTTCTTTTAAGAATATTACATCATAAATAAGAAAAGCAGCTGTTCCTAGTAACATACCAACAACAACCCCATGTTCACTTGGATTCATAATGTAGGTAAAGAAATCTTCAGGTGGAACAAAGAACCAAATAAAGTTAGCAGAAGCAATAAGTGCTAATATAGACCATAGAAGAATCCCTATAATTCTTTTTCCAATGTTCTCTTTTTTTGAGTAATCAGGATTTTTTTGCTTGTTTGAAATACGTTTACGAAGACCAAGAAGCTTGGTTTCTATTAAGTCTCTGTATATAACCCTAAAGATGGTTTGAGGACAAGCCCAACCACAAAAAACACGCCCTCCAATGGCAGTTGCAGCGAAGATACCAATAAAGAGAAGCATCAATAAAAAAGGCATCATGTAAAGTTCTTGCATGTCGAACACGGTACCCATTAGGTGCAGTTGTTTTTTATCAAATGAGAGCAAGAATATATGATTTCCTGCAATGGTAATAAAAGGTAAGCTTAAAGATACGATAGTAGCAATAATATACCCATAATAGCGTTTTATACGAAATGGCATTTTGTCTCCTGAGAATTAAACTTTCTAAAAAACTAGTAGAAAAGTCTATTTTTGATATAATAAATCGATTATACTTAAAGTAAGATATATTTTATCTTATATTTTAAACTTATAATAAATATAATATGTTATTATATTTAAATAAGTAACCAAAGGATACATTTGTCTAATGTAAAATGCTCTCATTGTCAGTTAGAGTTTGATGAAACGGTTATGATTATAGAAGTGAAGCCTTCTGAAACGAGTAAATTATTTTTTTGCTGTAATGGATGTCAGGGAGTGTACCATCTTTTAAAAGAAGATGGCTTAGATGGCTTTTATGACAAAATGCGTAACGAAACCATTGCTCCACCACTAGAGACAGAGCATGACTCCTCTAATTTTGATTTGGAAAGTTTTAAACAGCGTTATATTAAAATCGACGCAGAGGGATTCTCTAAAATAGATTTAATAATTGAAGGAATCCACTGTGCAGCGTGTGTTTGGCTAAATGAAAAGATATTAGATAAAACTGAAGGTGTACTTGATGCTACCATTAATTTCTCTAATAATAAAGCCAAGATTACTTGGGATGACGATACGATTCAACTCTCTGAAATCATAGATAAAATTCGTAGTATTGGTTACAACGCATACCCTTATGATAGAACCGAAGAAGATATAAAAGCAACTGACGCTAAACGTGACTACTTTATTCGTATGGGTGTGGCTATTTTTGGTTCAATGAACATTATGATGATAGGTGTAGCTAAATATGCAGGACTTTTTTCTGGAATGACGGATAGTATTTTGCACATGGTGCATGTTGTCGAGTTTATTTTTTCTACCATAGTTCTTTTTTATAGTGGATGGATTTTTTTTAAAGGTGCATACTTTGGACTAAAAAATAGAATCATAAACATGGACTTACTGGTTTCAGCAGGGGCAACTATTACTTATATCTATTCACTGTTTATTTTATTTGGAATGAAAGGACATAGCTATTTTGATTCAGTTGCGATGATTATTACTTTTGTCTTGGTGGGTAAATATTTAGAAGTAATTGGTAAAAAATCGGCTATGGATACAATGGACAAGATAAAGTCTCAAGTGCCTATTGAAGCCACCCTTATTACTGATGGAGGCAAAAAAGTAGTCTCTTTAGATGAAATTATTGTGGGTGATATTATAGAAGTTAAACATGGGGAAAAAGCTTCTGTAGATGGAAAATCCATAGTAGGTGAAGCTACTTTTGATGAGAGTTCTTTGAGTGGAGAGTCTTTACCTATTGAAAAAGGGAAGGGCGATAATATCTATTCTGGAACAATTAACTCAGGGAAAGTGATGCGTTATGAAGCGACCAAAAACTATGCAAACTCTACGCTTAGTACCATGGTTAATCTGCTTGAAGATGCTTTGGCTTCGAAACCAAAAATAGAAGAGATGACCAATGAACTCTCTAAATATTTTTCTATAATGATTCTTCTGTTGGCTGGAGCAACTTATTTGGGATGGTATTTCTACTCTGGAGACTTTGAACATGCTCTTATTACAATGATTGCTGTCATTGTTATTGCTTGTCCTTGTGCTTTGGCTTTGGCAACACCCATTGCATCTTTGATTGGGGTCTCTTGGGCATCGGAACGAGGTTTACTCTTTAAAGAGGCAAAGTTTATAGAGACATTTGCAAAAGCTACTACGGTGGTGGTTGATAAGACAGGAACAATTACAGAGGGTAAGTTAACCGTTAAAAGTCAATCAGAAGAGCTTAGTAGTGAAGATTTAGGGTTGCTTTATGCTTTGGTTGATGGGTCAATTCACCCTGTGAGTAAGGCGATTAAAAAATATTTGAATAAAAAGTTTGAGACCATAGAGCATTACGAACTTGAAAATATAGAACAGGTACATGCACAAGGAGTTAGTGCAGGGCATAGTGAGAAAAAACTTTTAGGTGGAAATTCAAAATTGCTTATTGCTAATGGAGTTAAGATAGAGTTAGAGAGTGAATATACAGAGTATCATTTTGCTGTAGATGGTCTGCTGTTAGCCTCTTTTGAACTGGAAGACTCTTTAAAAGAGAACAGTGCTGAACTTATAGAGTATTTTGATGAGGTTGGAGTTGAGATTATTATGGCAACAGGAGACCATGAAAAAGTGGCTTCTCGTGTGGCTCAGAGTGTAGGAATTAAAACGGTTCACGCAGGAATGTCTCCATTGGATAAAGCAGACTTTATAAGCACTTTAAAAGAGCAGGGGAAAACAGTCGTAATGGTAGGAGATGGAATTAACGATGCGTTGGCTCTCTCTAGGGCAGATGTCGCCATCGCCATGGGAAGTGGAGCAGATGTTGCATTGGCGATGTCTGACGTGGTTATTTTAAACGATTCACTTAAAGGAATTAAAGATAGTTTTGTTATTTCAAAACGAACGTATCGTTTTATTAAACAAAATCTTCTTTTATCGTTGGTTTATAATATTTTAACCATTCCTATAGCGATGGCAGGGTATGTTATTCCACTGGTTGCAGCCCTCTCTATGAGTTTGAGTTCACTTTTAGTTGTGGGTAATTCGGCTAGAATAAAATTAAAAAAGGAGATTTAGAATGGATGATGTTTTACAATTGGAGTTAACAGTAGGGCTATTTATTAGCTTTACACTTTTGTTACTGTTTGTATGGAGTGCGAAGAGTGGAGATTTTGATGATACAAAGAAGATGATGGATGGCATGTTGTTTGATTCACCTGATGATTTACGTGCAGCTGTAGAGAAAGAGAACAAACAAAAAGAGATGAAAGCTAAGAAAGCAAAGCAGAAAGAGGAAGAGAGAACAAAGTCTCTCTAATTCTAAGGCTCTAAATAAGCAGAAGCCTCTGTGTATCCGATAGAGTCATTAACATAGGCACGGAGTTGTAACGTGTATCGTCCTGCATCTTTAAGTTCTATTGGGGTTGTTTGATAACTTCCATTAACAAAAGGTACACTTGTTTCAATTTTATCATCGTTTCTTGTGTGTGGTCGTGTTAATAAAAAAGTTACATTGGCATCATTTACAACCGTTCCATCTTTTCTTTTAATTAAATAAGAAAAACTATTCTTACCTTGTATCAGTTTGATTGGATTTGGTTGTTTATATTTGCTGTTACTGTTTTTATTTTCATCAGAGAGTTCTATGATTTCTACATTTTTAAGCTCAATGGTATAGGCATCATCAAACAGTTTCTTAGCCGCTAGAAGCTCATTCATGTTGATGTCTGCCATTTGATACTTTAACATGTAGTTGTTGGACTCATGTACAGGCACAGAAGAGGCAGATTTAACAGTCCAAACAATCATGTATAGACCAAATCCTAAGATTCCAATTATGAATGAAGCCCATAATCGTCCTTTTAATTTATCACTCACTCCTTGCTCCTTTGTAGTTTTGGTCTAATAAAGAAAATCCAAAGCAGTACCAATGAACCACTATATACAAGAATTTTAATAACCAACATAATGTAAAGGGTATCATTTGGAATAGTAGTTGTTAGCTCTACATCTTTAGCATCAGCAATATTATCTGCCAACTCTGAAAAAGCTTGAACCACACCAACATTATGTTTGTCTTCTTTTGTATTAGAATCTTTTACACTAATAATATCGAGTCCTGCATCTCTTACATCATCATAATTATAAAGCTTACGAATTTCGTTAGATGAAGGAATAATTCCTACTCTACCCGTAACATCACTATGTTGTGTAATTTTTGCATGAGGTGCGAAGATAAAGAGTACATAAGGTTTTGTCATGTTTTGTTCGTACTTCTTACTGTATTCAACCAAATTGAAACCGATAGGAAAATGTTCATTTGTGGGAAGTACATAACCATTAATACCTGTTTTTTCTAAAAGTTCCTTACCCATTTTATCAATGAGTTTGGAAGCTTCAGGTTTTAAGATTTCATCTGTTAGAACATGCTGAAAAGCACTCAGAAGAATTGGAACAAATAGGGTCATTAAAATGACCCTTATTTGCAGTTTAAACATATTTTAACCTACGTAAAGAAGGTGTTCTGAAAGTGCTAGATATGTTGCCGCAGCAGCAGCAAAAAGCATACACGCAATAATTACTTTATCCATATACTTAATCATTATTTCTCCTCATTTTTTGCATCATTAAATGCAAACTGTTTGTTGTCTACAGAGATCATTTTAAGATTGTTTACATCTCTAATCGCTGTGGGATCATAAGGATTCACTGCACTTTTACGTTGTACAACGATACCCATAAGTTGTAAGAACACAAGAATACTTAACAATCCTACGATTGAGATAGCAACTCCTGTTAGTCCATGAAGTCCAAACATGCTTCTTTTTTTATTTTCTGCCATATTAACTCCTTAATCTTTTAAAGTCTGAAGATATGCAGACAATGCTTTTTCTTGAATAGGTGTAATCATACTTTTAAATGCTGGCATTGTACCAAGAATACCTTTTTTACCATTTTGTAATACATGGTGCATTAAAGTTTCGTCATACGCAGTAAGGTTTGGAGCCATTCCACCATTACCTTTGCTATCTGCACCATGACAAGATGTACATGCAGCATAAGCAGCAGGTGCTTCACCCTTCATTCCACCAGCAACGTAAGTAGCAATTGCTTCAGCATCAGCACCACTTGCCATACCTGGAGGCATCATACCCATTGGGTAACCAAGTTTATTAGAACCATTATTAATTACATCTAAAACTTGCTCTTTTGACATTCTTGCTGCAAAATCTTGAGCTTTACCAGAAAGACCATCTCCTTCATTTCCATGACAAGGTGCACACTGTACAAAAAAGATAGATTTACCCATCTGTTTAAGTGTCTCGTGATCTGCATTTTGATGTTGAGATTCAAATTTTTTATTGTAGGCTAAAACTTCTTCATTGTATTGACCAATTTGACTAAAAGCATTAATTGGGTATCCAAAGAAACCATACCACATAGACCAGATAAATGTTCCTAAAAATGAGTAAGCCCATCCTGAAGGTAATTCATTGGTGTATTCTCCAATTCCATCCCATGTATCGTCAACAAGTTCCCCTGTTGCTGTGTCATTTTTCATTTGGTTTAGATATTTTACTGAAATTGCCGATGTTAGAACAGCAATAGCAATTGCCCCTGCCATTGTAATTGCATTTACTGAATCTGCAAAAATATCAATGTCTAAACTCATAACAACTGCAATGGTTGCTATAATTAATAGTGCTGAAAATGCTAATGATTTTATCATTAATCCATTCATTTACTTTCCTCCTTATTGTTGTATTCTCTCTCTGAAGCTTTTTTACTCTCTATGGGTGTACTTGTGATGGAATCATCAAGTGCAATGTTTCCATATTTTTCGTAATCACGCTCACCTTTTTTTTCTGATCTGTAGAGGTGAAATATATACCAATACAGAACTATAACCAAGGAAATGGTCATAAAGAATGAGGCATAGCCTTGAATATCTCTAATGTCCATTTTATTTTCCTTATTTTAAAGAGTTAAGATATGCAATCAATGCAACAATCTCAGGAACTTCGCCTTTTGCAATTGCTTCTTTAACTCTTGGATCTTTCATATCAGCTGCAATTTTCTTTGCATCTTCAAGAACTTTTGGTCTGTGTGCATCCCATGCTGCTCTTGTTGTTTTAAACTCTGGTCCATATGGTGTATGGAACATGTTTTTAACAGTTACAGCTTCAGCGTAAGCAGTTTCAATATCAGCAGTGTTGTCAAACATATGACCGTATGCTGGCATAATTGAACCTTGTACAATTGCAGGTGGGTTTAACATGTGATTTTCATGCCAATCTGTTGTACGGTAGTTTCCTACACGGTGTAAGTCTGGACCTGTTCTTTTTGAACCCCAAAGGAATGGTCTGTCATAAGCGTATTCTCCAGAAAGAGAGTAAGCTCCATAACGATCAGTTTCAGATTTAAATGGACGAATTAACTGTGAGTGACAAGCAATACAGTTGTCTTTTTTATAAACATTTTTACCTGCAAGTTCAAGAACTGTACGAGGCTTCATGTCCACTAATGGACGTGAAGCTTGTGCAAAGTTTGGAACAATTTCGATAAGACCCGCAAAAGAGATAACAATAGATATCCCTGAAGCGAAAAAGAATGGGTTTTTTTCTAACCAATGAAAAAACATAATATCTACCTCCTTATGCCATAGGTGTTTTGAACTGTGGCTCTTCGCTAAGCTCTCTACCCGCAGTCATTGTTTTAATGATGTTATAAGCAAACAGAATAAATCCTGTAAGGTACATCACACCTGAAAGTGCTCTAATTGCATAGTATGGGTGTAACACAGTTACTGTATCAATAAAGCTATACATTAAGTTACCATACTCATCAACAGCTCTCCACATCATACCTTGTGTAATACCTGCAACCCACATAGATGTGAAGTAAAGTACAACAGCTACTGTTTGTAACCAGAATTGGATACCAACAAGTTTTCTTGAGTAAAGTTCTCTTTTAAACATACGTGGAGCCATGTGGAAGATAGAAGCCATAATCATAAATGCAACCCAACCAAGTACACCATCATGAACGTGTCCAGGAATCCAGTCTGTAAAGTGAGCAATAGAGTTTACTGATTTAATCGCTTGAATAGGACCTTCAATTGTTGACAACATATAGAATGTTGATGCAATTACCATAAATTTAATAAGTGGACTGTCTGCCAATTGATTCCATTCCCCTTTAAGAGTAAGAAGCATATTAATAGCTGAACCCCATGATGGTAAAATTAGAACGATTGAGAAAGCAGAACCCATTGTTTGCATCCAATCTGGAACAGTTGAATAGAGAAGGTGGTGTGAACCAGCCCAAAGGTAAACGAACATTAAACCCCAAAATGAGATAAGTGATAATTTATATGAGTAAATTGCTTGACCAGACTCTTTTGGTAAAAAGTAGTAACTCATACCAACAATTGGAACAGTAAATGCAAATGCAACAGCATTATGCCCATACCACCACTGTACAAGTGCATCATTTGTACCAGCATACATAGATACTGAATGTAAAATACTTCCTAGACCATCAGTTGCAAAGTACGTTGGAACTGCCATGTTGTTAAAGATGTAAAGCATGGCTATACCAAGGAAACATGCTAGATAGTACCATACTGAAGTATAGAGAGCTTTTTCTCTTCTAATTCCAATAAGTCCCATCATTGAAACACCCCAAAGTACCCAAACAATAACAATAACAATATCAAAAGGCCATTCGTAATGTGCATACTCTTTAGATTGAGAATATCCTAAAAGAATAGAGATAGTTGCAGCAAGTGCTCCTACCAAGTAGAGCCAGAAGTGAATTTTTCCAACAACCATTAAGAATTTTGATTCTGCCATTGATACTTTAAGAACTCTTTGTCCTAGATAGTACCATGTTGCAAAAATACCTGAAACTGTAAATCCAAATACCACTGTATTGGTATGAATTGGTCTAAGTCGTGAGAATGTACCGTACTCTCCGATTAAGTAGTTTAATTCAGGAAATGCTAGTTGTGCTGCTAAAAGCGTTCCTACCAACATACCTAAAAAGCCAAACAAAATTGTTGTATATGTAAACAGTTTTGCGATTGTATAGTCGTATTCCAATGCTGCATTTGATTGCATACATAACCCCCTTATAAAAAATTTATGCGCTAATACTCTAATATATATGTTATATAAATATTACAACATTATTGCATTCAGTAATAATTATAATATATTTCTATTATACAATACTTAAAAGATTAATGAAGAAGTTTTTTTGATAAGTAAGTGAGAAGTTAAGATATAAAAGTGATATTTTTATAACCTAAAATATTTTTTATTGTTGTTGAAAATAGAAGTTAATTAGGACTAAGCAACTCCTAGTTGCCTAGAACTAGGGCTTTATTTTCGATTCATGGCTTCTAGTAGATCACTATTCTCATTTTTCATCTGTTCAAATGATTTTTCTAAAAAAAGATAAAGGCTTTCTTCTTTTAAATTTTGATGAACTGCTTCACTATAGTGTGAAAAAAAATCTTTATAGGGTGTAACACCTGAAGATAAAATCATTTTTAAGTCAATGTCTGGGAAGTACTTCTCCCAAGATGGTGTAATCTGTCGGACAACTTTATTGTTGTTAATAAATGTTATCGCAACAATAAATATCATAACCATTGATAAAAAAACAATAAAGAAAATAATAGCTTGAGCAATTCCCAATAAATTGAACATCCACGGGTTAAAAATTCCTGCATACTCTATAAAGGGGAGAGAGATGAAAAAAGCGATAATCCATTTCGCTGGAATCCCTTTTATGGGGGCTTGGTCATAAATTAACCGTTTGCTCACTTGTTGATTTTTATATTTAGAAACGGTGTCAAGTATGGTTTTAAGTTCATAGGTTTCTTCTCTCATGTTGTCTCCTTACAGCTTTTATATGTGGTGTTTAATGTATTCATCAATACTCAAAAGAATAATAGTTCCTAAAAAGGATGCGTTGATTTTCCAAAAAACTGAACGGGCATTTTTCAGTTCAAAATCTTTTTTCAAGAGTTCCAAAGAAGATAAGAATGCCAAAATACCTACAACAATAGTAAGTCCAATGGTTATGTTTGAATAAACTTCAAAGATTGAAACCATAAATACCCCTGCTTGTATGGTGAAAATAAGCCAAACAAAAGTGAGTCGTTGGAGACTTGCTTGTCCAAAAAGACGCATGGCAGTTGGATACCCACCATTTTTATAATCTCCATAAAAAAGCATGACCAGTAGCCAAAAGTGAGGCACTTGCCAAATGAAGTAGAACAGAGCAATAGCAATGAACTCTAGTTCCATTAACTGATGTCCTGCAACAAGCCATCCAATGGCTGGTGGAATGACACCTAAAATTGCTCCTGGAACAACAGCCAAAGCACTTCTCTTTTTTAAAGGGGTATACACAGCGTTATACCAAATAAATGCAAACATGAAAAGGTTTACACCAATGAGTCCTAAAAGGGAGTATATAAGGGTAAAAGAGAGAAGTATAAGGACTCCTGCAATTATAATCCCTGTGCGTGGAGACATTCTTCCTGCAGCAATAGGGCGATGTTTGGTTCGCTCCATTTGAGAGTCTTCTTTGTATTCTTGAACTTGGTTGAGGGTTGAAACTCCTAGTGCAACTAAGAGTACTGCCAGAGTGGCAAGTAACATGTCTACTCCGACCTCTCCCTTTGCCATAATATAGGCAAAGAGTGCAGAGAGACTAACTGCAAAAGAGAGAACGAATTTCGTTACTATAAAAAAGTCTTTTATCATTATTTAGCTGACTGAATATACTTAATAAGTTCAGCTACATCTGCATCAGGAAGTGCAAATGGTGGCATTACGCCAGGGCTAAATCCTTCAGGTACATCTTTATTTGGAGTAACAATTGCATCTTTAAGATAGGTAGCATCATATTTTAAACCTTTAAGTGATGGTCCAACCAGTGTTGAATCGGTATCAATTGAGTGACATCCATTACAACCATTTGCTTCGTAAAGCTCTTGTCCTTTAGACATTGCAACCTCTTTTTCTCCAGGTCCTACTTTAGAATCACTTTCAAACCATGCATCATACTCAGCTTTAGGAATAACATGAATCTTAGAGTACATGTATGAGTGACGTGTACCACAATACTCAGCACACTCTACATCGTAAGTACCAAGTACAGTAGAGTTAAACCACTGTTTTGTTACTCTTCCTGGAATCACATCTTCTTTCATACGGAAAGCAGGAACATAGTAAGAGTGAATTACATCATTGAGTGGTGCATGCATTTTCAATATAACATTTTTTCCTATAGGAACATAAAGCTCTGCATTTTTATGAACAAAACCATTTTTATTTGCAGGGTAAGTGTGTTTCCACGACCATTTTTTTCCTTCAAGGTCTATTACAATACTTTGACTCTCTTCAGGCATGGTTCGTAATGATTGCATTGAAGTGTATCCATAGTAAAAAAGTACCATTAACATTGCTGTTGGAATTAGTGTCCATGCAATCTCTAATGCTGTGTTGTGGGTATAGTTTTCAATATCTTCATCTTTAACATTACTCTCTCTATATTTCCAAGCAAAATAAATCATTGGAATAATAACTGAAAGACCCAATACCATTGAAATCCAAAAGTTTATCCAAAATGCTTGGTCAAAATCGGTAGCGAATGTTGCTGCCATTGTGTTGAAACCACTTAGGGTATTATTTACATCCATGTCGCTTCCTTAATGTGCTGTAGGTGTTGCTGATGTGATATGACTCTCAGCAAAAAATTGGAAATTGGCAACATCGAAGCCAATAACAATAACAAAGAAAACCAAAACAAGTGCCAATGAGAATATTCCCATCAGTCCAATGAGTTTATCGCCCTTTAGGTGCATGTAATACATTAAAATTAGCCATGCTTTAAGTACTGCTACAAACATTTGTGCAGGGAGATTTGCTCCTGCTTCAAAGAGTGTTGGTAACCCAAATGTTATGGCTGTTAATAGCAACAATCCTAGTAAAACTTTGTAATACTTCTTTTTTTCTATTTCATAGTTAATATTAGTGTCCACCATGTCCTCCTGTTACGGTTGCTGCTGCACCGATCATGTAAAAATATGGGAAAACAAATACCCAAATTAAGTGTACGATGTCCCAGTAAAGTGCAATGTTCCAGTGTAAAATATGATGCTCAGGGCTTACCTTCCCTGTATTGATTCTTTTCATTAACCAAAGCATAAGACCAATTCCAATAATAATATGGAATCCATGTAATCCTGTCATTGTAAAGTACATTCCAAAGAATAAAATTTCTCCAAATGGTTTAGAGTGTTCATTTCCACTTTGAAGGGCATCAAGACCTAAAAATACACCATGATTGTACTCTGCTGTCCACTCAATGGCTTTAATCCCTAAGAATAGAAGTGCTAAGATTATGGTCGCCCAAATCATTAGTTTAGCACCTTTAATATCTCCTGATCTCATTTTAAGAAGACCAAGACCCATTGTTAATGCAGAAACAAGTAATATAACTGTATTTGTCCCACCCAACCATCGATTTAAACTGGCAGATGCATTAATGAAATCCGTAGGATGTAAAGTATTATAATAAGCAAGAACCAAAAACATTGCTCCAAACATCATTACTTCTGTAAACATAAATAGCCAAAAACCTAGTTTTCCACCATAAAAATCATCTTGCCATCCTTGAACTACATGTTCTTTCCCATCGCGATCTGTTGCGATTTCTGCTACATATTCATGTGACATTAGTCTATCCTTTTCATAGTTTCATAGTCAAATTTAACCACTGGCTCTCCATGGTGGTACTCATACGGATTAAAGTCTACATAAGGAACTTTTGTATGGTTCTCTAATGGTGGTGGAGATGATGGCATGTGCCACTCTAATGTTGTTGCTCTCCAAGGGTTTGTACCAGATGGTTTACCTTTTCTAATTCCGTGAATAAATACAGCGAACATATAGATAAGACCAGTAATGAAAATCACTGCTCCAAAAAATGAAACTTGGTGGTAAATTTGAAACTCTGGTAAGTAGTCGAAATAACGTCTTGGCATACCATAGTATCCTGCAATAAACATTGGAAACCATAAGAGGTTAAATCCAATAAAGTTCAAGTAGAATGCAATTTTAGAGTGTTTCTCACTGTACATTTTTCCAAACACAAGTGGAAACCAGTAATGCATACCTGCAAAGAGTAAAAATACAACACCACCAAGCATGGCATAGTGAAAGTGAGCAACGGTATAGTAAGTATCTTGT
>Ga0256824_10000573_pt1 | contig 14236 bp, 14 predicted proteins | sample CV67metaG_FD_191570 | JGI IMG/M metagenome (GOLD analysis project Ga0256824, IMG submission 191570) | Hydrothermal vent microbial communities from East Pacific Rise, Pacific Ocean - CV67 | ecosystem: Environmental > Aquatic > Marine > Hydrothermal vents | place: Pacific Ocean: East Pacific Rise...
CTCCTAAGTCAGACACACCTGTACCACTTAAGTGAGTGTGTGAAAAACCAAAAATTACTGAATCTGAATAGTGATAACCCCCACAACCGTCCCAGCCATCAAGTCGTGTATCTGGTGATAATTGCATAAATCCAAACGGAACAGTTGCACCAGGATAGGTATGTCCATGTCCACCAGTTCCAATAAATGGATTTACATAGTGTGTGTAATCTTCAGCTTGACAAAAAGATAAAAATGAGTTTAATACTAATAGGTATAAAACTATTTTTTTCATATATCATTATTTTTCGTAAGATATACTGCACCTAAAATAGCAGGATTTTCGTCAATTAAGCTAGAAATAGATAATGATATTTTATCTTTGATGTTTGGCATTAAAAACGGCTTCATAGCTTTTAGCGTTTTCTTTTTTATAAAATTCCCTTCTTTAGCTAAGCCTCCTGATAGAAAAATATCACTTAAATCTAAAGTATTAGCTAATATTGAACATGCATATCCTAAATCTCTAGTAATTGTATCAGAAATATCAACAGCAACAGGATCTTCTTTTCTTGCAAATTTAAATATATCTTTTGACTTTATTTCGCTTGGTACTATCTTGTTTAAATGACTACCGCCACTACTGAATTCTATTTTTTGTTTAGCTGTTTTTAATATACCTTCTTTTCCTATATAAGCTTCTAAACAACCAAATCCACCACATTTACATTCTCGTCCATTATGTCTGTCAATGCAAATATGACCAAATTCTCCACCTAATCCAGACGAGCCGTGATATAGTTTTCCGTTTAGAACCAATCCTATGCCGACTCCAGTACCAATTGTTATAATTGCAAAATTTTCTAAATCTTTTGCTTCACCAAATTTCCATTCACCTATGGCTGCTGCATTTGCATCATTAATTATAATTGTTTTGACATTAAACTTAGTTTCAAATATCTCTGCTAAAGGAATACTTTCTCCCCAATTTAAATTAGGAGAGTTTTCAATTCTTTGTGTAAAAAAATTCACACTTGGTGCACCTATTCCGATACCCTCAATTTTTTTCTTAAAATTTTCAGAAAGGTTATCAAAAATAGCTTCACAACAATCTTTTGCTGTCAAAAATGAATTAGTTTTAAATGAATTTGAATAAATAATTTCGTTTTCAGAATTTACAATTCCAATCTCAGTATTAGTCCCTCCTAAATCGATTCCTAAATAGTTCATTTTGTTGTAGTTAGTTATTTTGTTTTTTTAGACATTTTTAGACCAAAAAAACTGATGTAAATATAAGAAATTATTGGTAATAGATAAGCTATTTGTAAGCTAAACTTATCAGAGATGATTCCCATTAGAAGAGGGAAAATTGAGCCTCCAATAATCATTATAATTAAAAGAGATGAGGCTTTTGCTGTTTTACTTCCTAAACCAGAAATGGATAATGCAAATATGTTACTCCACATAATTGAATTAAATAAACCGATTGCTATAATTGACCACATGGCAACATGTCCTTCAAAAATGTAAGCTATTATTAATAATAGTACTATTAATAATGCAAATACAGATAATGATTTTGAAGTTGAATCTCTAAAAATAAATAACGTAATAAATTGAATAGGAATAAAGAATAGGAGAGGGTAGATGTCATTTATTGTTAAACCTTGTGTAATGTATATAGCTGATAGTATAACTAAAACAGTGAAAATCGTTGAGCTAATACTGTACAGGACTCTTTTTCTAAGGGTTAGTTCATTATTTGAAATAAATGCTGATGCTAATCTTCCAATCATAGCTCCTCCCCAATATATTCCAACATAAGCTCCTGCTATGTCTGCAGATAGTCCAGCAATTGAATCTAAAGTAAAAAACGCTACTAATTTACTACCTATAGCTACTTCTGCACCTACATACAAAAAGATAGCAATCATTCCGAATTTAATTTGTGGAATTTTTAGAATATTCTCTTTTGAATGTTTTGTTTCATTTTTATATTCTGGAAGCTTTTGTTTGTAAATAAAAAGAATTGCCAATGTAAATAAACCAGCTAAAATTAAGAATGGTTTTCCTAATTCCTGAGTTTCATTTGAATCAGCTAATAAAAAATAAGCACCAATTACAGGAGCTAATGTTGTTCCTAATGAATTTATGCCTTGAGCTAAGTTTAATCTACTACTTGCAGTAGTTTCAGAACCTAATAAAGTCACATAAGGATTACAAGAAATTTGTAAAATAGTAAAGCCAAGACCTATTATAAATAAAGGAATTAAATAGACATAGTATGTATTAAAAGATGAAATAGGGTAAAATAATGCAGATCCTAATGCTGCTAAACCTAAACCAATTAAAATTCCATTTTTATAACCTATTTTATTTAATAGATCAGTTTTATAATTTGAATATAAATAATAAGTAAAAGCACCAATTCCATAAGCTCCAAACAAAGTAGTTTGTACAAGCATTGAAGCAGTATCGCCTAAATTAAATTTTGATTTAAAATAGGGTATTAAAACATCACCTAAAACAGTAGTGAAACCCCATAAAAAAAATAGGGAAGTTATGGTGTAAAAAGCAAAGTTTGTTTTTTTGATAAACTTTATTTAAATTAATAATATGACTCCTATTGGATCAAATATAATAAAAATAAAAAATAAGGATCTAAAAAAAGGAACTTTTTTTATGAAGGAAAAGTAAATTATGAATTACGAACTTTAAAATTCGCAATTCATAATTTAAAAATTTATAATGGATTATCCGTGTTTTGCAGCTAAAAAACGTTCAGCTTCTAAAGCAGCAGCACAACCTGTTCCTGCAGCAGTAATCGCTTGTCTATATGTTTTGTCAGCAGCATCACCTGAAACAAATACACCAGCTACATTAGTTTTAGTTGTTCCTGGTTCTGCATATTCAACATATCCAGCTTCATCTAAGTTAATATAAGGTTTAAATATATCAGTATTTGGTTTGTGACCAATTGCTACAAAAAATCCAGTAGCAGTAACTGTAGTTTCTTTACCTGTTTTATTATTTTTGACTATTGCTCCAGTAACTAAACCATCTTCACCTAAAACTTCAACAGTTTCTGTATTGAATAAAATTTCAATATTTTTAGTGTTTTTAACACGTTCAGCCATAATTTTAGATGCTCTAAATTCATCACGTCTAACTAGCATAGTTACTTTTTCTGCTAAGTTAGATAAGTAATGTGCTTCTTCACATGCAGAATCTCCAGCACCAACAATTATTGTTTGATGTCCTCTGTAAAAGAATCCATCACAAACAGCACAGGCAGAAACCCCACCACCTAATTTTAAATATTTTTGTTCAGATTCTAAACCTAAATATTTGGCAGAGGCACCTGTAGAAATTATAATTGTTTCAGCATGAATTTCTTTTTCTCCATTCACCCAAACTTTGTGAATATCTCCTGAAAAATCAACTTTAGTAATCCATCCGTCTCTAATGTCAGCATCAAAACGCTTTGCTTGAGCTTCTAATTGTACCATCATTTCAGGACCTGTAACTCCTTCAGGGTATCCAGGGAAATTTTCAACTTCATTCGTTGTAGTTAATTGACCTCCAGGTTGCATTCCTTGGTATAAAATTGGGCTTAAGTTTGCTCTTGAAGCATAAATAGCTGCAGTATATCCTGCAGGACCTGAACCAATAATTAAACATTTTACTTTTTCTATATCACTCATCTTAAATATATTTTCAAATTTGAACTCCAAATATACTCATTTTTAATTGAAGTGTTATGTCATTTTTAGTACATAGCCAAAACAAGTGGTAGGTTAAGAATATAATAATGCAGTCTTTTTATTATAGTACTCATTAATTGAGTAGTATCTGAAACATTATCGTAAAATGATAAAGATTGAATGATGTAGTAACCTCAGTTCGATATAAGGATTCGTTAGGAAAATTCAACTAGACTGTGAGTTTCGGTTAATATATTGAGAAAGCTATCGCGATAGCTTGATCCGATTATTATCGGATAATATTTAATAGAAAATCGCTGTATATTAGGTTTTTTATTCGATCAACTAGATTATTTAAGTCAATATTTGACTATAATCGTATTTCTATTAGTTGTAACTATTTATATTTAAGAGGATCAATGCTTTGAAATTATTTTTCCTTAGGTCGAACTGAGGTTAGTATCAAATTAAATTACTGAAAACTTTTTATTTCAATATAAAGGACGTATTTTTGCCAAAATTATTTTGAAATAACACTATGATAGATAAAGAACTTTTCAAAGAAAAAAAACTGTATCCTTTTCAAAAAGAGGTAGTTGATGTTATAATTGATAAGTTGGCAGAGAAGCAGTCAAATTCAAATTTGTTATTTCAATTACCCACAGGTGGAGGTAAAACAGTAATTTTTTCAAATATTGCAAAAGAATATATTAAAAGATATAAGAAAAAAGTTTTGATTTTAACGCATAGAATAGAATTATGTGTTCAAACTTCAAAGCAATTATCGGCATTACATATTGAAAATAAAGTGATTAATTCACTTGTGAAAAATATGGATGACCAAGGTAAATATGATACATTTACTGCCATGGTTGAAACGCTTAATAATAGATTGCAAGAAGATAAAAATTTCTTAAAAAATATTGGACTTGTAATTGTTGATGAAGCTCACAATAACTCTTTTCGTAAAATATTTCAATACTTTCAAGAGGTAAACATATTGGGAGTTACAGCAACACCATTAAGTTCTAATAAAGCCTTACCTCTTAACGATAATTATGATGAGCTGTTAGTTGGTCATAGTATTAAGTCTTTAATTGAGGCTCGTTATTTAGCTGATGCAGAAACATTTACGTATGATGTGAATTTGCATGGTTTGAAAATTGGTTCAAATGGAGATTTTACAATTAGTTCTTCAGATAAAGTATATAGTAATTACTTTATGCAAGAAAAACTTTTGTTTGCATATGAAGAATTAGCTGTAGGTAAAAAAACCTTAATATTTAATAGTGGTATTGAATCTTCTAGGTCAGTCTATAATTTATTTCTTAAACAAAAATACCCAGTTCGTCATTTAGATAGTACATTTAGTGATTCTGATAGAAAAGATATACTTAAATGGTTTAAGGTTACACCAGGAGCTGTTTTGACATCAGTTGGTATTTTAACAACAGGTTTTGATGAACCAACAGTTGAATGTATTTTGTTAAATAGAGCAACAAGGTCATTAACTTTATATCATCAAATGATTGGTAGGGGATCAAGAGTTTTACCAACTAAATCTACCTTTCAAGTTATTGATTTAGGTAATAATGTTAGACGTTTTGGCTATTGGCAAGAATTTATTGATTGGCAAGATGCGTTTCAAAATCCAGATAGATTTTTAGAAGCACGTTTAAGTGAAGAAGATGATTTAATTTTTGAAGCTCCTTATGAAATATCAAGATCATTATCAGGTTTATTAATTCATCCTGAAAAGATAGTTGACTTCTCAATGAAAAAAGTTTATGATGAATGTGTTCAATCAGGTAGAAAGGGTAAAGATGCAGTTGATATTTCTTTAGAGAATCATTTTGAAGTAATTAAAGAAAATTCAGAAGATGTATATGATGGTCTAAATCTTTTAAACGATTTACAGGATGATATTGAAAGACGTTTAAAACATTATACGAAATGTATTACTAAAGCTACTGATAGTTATTTAAAATGGTTAATGGAAACTTATAATCGTCAATTAACTCAAAAAATGAGAGCTGAACTACCTGCAGAATAGACTATATGAAAAAGAAAATAGCCATATCAATTTTGGTATTAGTTATTCTAATTCAGTTTGTTAGAATAGATAAAACAAATCCAATTACACCAATAGAAAATGATTTTATAGCGATTTATAATCCTCCAGCAGAAATCACTTCTATTTTAAAAACATCTTGTTATGATTGTCACTCTAATGAGGTGAAATATCCTTGGTACACAAATGTAGCACCAGTATCTTGGTTTGTTAAAAAGCATATAAATGAAGCAAGAGATTATTTCAATTTTTCTGATTGGTCGGCACAAACTGTTAAAAGACAAGATCACATTTTAGAAGAATGTGCTGAGGAGGTAGAAGAGGGCGAAATGCCATTAACATCTTATTTATTAATGCATTCAGAAGCTGAACTAACACATGAGCAGATTGAAACGTTAGAGGTTTACTTTAAGTCTTTAAGAAAATAATTATTCAAAATTCAATTTAATAAATACTTTCATTCCATAAAAAGGAATAGAGGTTAAGTTTTCTACTTTAAAGTATTAGCGCTGTAATATTCTATAACTCTGCTTAGGTATGTTTGACTGGAAACAATTTTAAGATCTTTAAAATTTCTTATATCCATATTTTACGGTAACACAAACTAAAAATCAAGTTGAACTAAATAAATCATTTATTTCCCTACCTTTTATTCTTAAATAGGTGAAAAAATAATTTAATTTCTAATAGTTCATTTAAAAAATTATTGATCCCAAAATGGGGTTTAAAACCCTGAACTTTTTAGTGCAGTACTTTGAAAAATCTATTTTAGTAAATATAAAACACTTGACTGGATACAGTAAACTCCCATTAGTTTATTCAATAACTGTTGTGATAATACATAAGCCTGTAAGCGTCTGTAAGACCTGACAGCGTTAAAGTGGTTAATTATATGTTGAACCAAATCTACATGATACTTCAGTAATTAAGGACTTTTAGTCCTGTTTTTACAACCCCTTGCACTTTTAGTGCAGGGGTCGTTTAGTTGTTGTAAATACCAATTAGTTAATGGTTTCTGAACGTTTTTAATGAGTATTAAAGTTTAATAATTTTTTCAATAAAGTTACTGAATGTAAGTTGTGGTTTATTCTTAAATAGACCATAAATAGTAGAACCTGTTCCAGACATTGAACTGTAAAATGCACCTTCTGATTGAAGTTTATATTTAATTTCCTTTAATATTGGATGTTTTGGAAAAACTGAAGATTCAAAATCATTAACAAACAAGCTATCATGAGTTAATAAATCTATTGAGAAATTAGAGAAATAAGTAGCGTTTATTTTAGGTGTGATTCCTTTGAAAGCCTCTTTTGTACTGATGTGAATATTTGGATTAATTAGTTTAATATAAAATTCAGATAAATCGATTTTAATATCAGACAGTAATTCGCCCTTTCCTTTAGTTAATTTAGGTTTATTTTGAATAAAAAAAGGACAATCACTACCTAAGGTACCAGCTAAGGCTTCTAATTCGTTATTCGATATTTTTAAGTTGAATAAGATATTAAGAGTTGTTAAGGTAAAACTTGCATCAGCAGAACCACCTCCAAGTCCTGCACCCATAGGTATTTGTTTGTGAAGATGAATTTTACATGGAGTAATTTTATAGTTGTCTCTTATTAAATTATATGCTTTAACGACTAAATTGTTTTTTAAGTTAGAGTCAATGGCTAAACCAGAAGTTGTAAATTCAAATACATCAGATTTATTAATTTCTAAAATATCAATCCAATTAATAGGGTAGAAGATACTTTCTAAATTATGTAAGCCATCTTTACGTTTCTCAGTGATGTTTAGGCCTATATTTATTTTAGCATTTGGAAAAACTATCATAATTTTGGTTTGGTTTTGCTAAGATAATCAAAGTTTTTAGTCAATTAATCGTAAATTTAATGAAATATACAAATTCAACTAAAAAATATTAGTAAATTTACCCGTTCAAAACAAGATATTATTATGGCAAATTATTTACCATTTGAAGAGCCAATTAGAATTATCGAAGAAGAGATAGTTAAAGCGGCTGAAATAGAAGAGAATAGTGGAGTTGATTCATCTAAATTAAAAAAAGATTTAGAAAAAAAGAAGAAAGAAACTATTACAAATATTTTTAAGGAATTAACACCTTGGCAACGCGTTCAGTTGTCAAGACATCCTGATAGACCTTATACATTAGATTACATTAATGCAATAACTAAAGGTGATTTTATTGAATTACATGGTGATAGAAATGTAAAAGATGATAAAGCTATGGTTGGTGGTTTAGGAAAGATAGACGGTAAAACGTATATGTTTGTAGGTCAACAAAAAGGTACTAATACCAAAACAAGACAATATAGAAATTTTGGAATGCCTAATCCTGAGGGATATAGAAAAGCATTACGTTTATTTAAAATGGCTGAAAAATTTAACATTCCTATTGTTACTTTAATTGATACACCAGGTGCTTTCCCAGGTTTAGAAGCTGAAGAAAGAGGTCAAGGTGAAGCTATTGCTCGTAATATTTACGAAATGATGCGCTTAAAAGTGCCTGTTATGTGTATGGTAATTGGTGAAGGTGCATCTGGTGGAGCATTGGGAATAGGTGTTGGAGATAAAATTGTAATGCTTGAAAATTCATGGTATTCTGTAATATCACCTGAAAATTGTTCTACTATTTTATGGAGAAGTTGGGATTATAAAGAACAAGCAGCATCTGCTCTTAAATTGACATCAACTGATATGAAATCATTAAAAATTGTTGATGATATTGTAAAAGAACCATTAGGAGGAGCACATAGAAACAGACCTGAGATTTTTGAAGCAGTTAAAAATAAAATTGTTAAAGAAATTGAAAAATTAGAAAAAATAGAACCAAATAAATTAGTGTCTAAAAGAATTGATAAATTCTGTGCAATGGGCGAATTTAAAGGTAAATAATTATGATAGGTGTAAATTATCCTAAAATTGAATTTGAATTGTTTGGTATGCAGTTATTAGAGCCAATGGCTTTAATAACTGATACTATGATTGCCGTTTTAAGTATATATTTTGCGTATAAATTATCAAAGATTAAATCACCGTTACCTTTTTATAACTATTGGAAATTATTCTTTCTTGTTTTTGGAATAGGTGCTTTTTTAGGTGGATTAGGTCATGGGTTTTATAATCAATTTGGTTTTTATGGTAAAATTCCGTCATGGTTATTTGGACCTATTTCAATTTATTTAGCTGAAAAAGCAATGATATCTTCTCATTGGAATAATCAAAAAAAAGTACTTTTTAATAAAATTTCAGACTATAAAATGATTATTGTTTATGTCGTTTGGTTTCTTATTTTGATTTTAGGCAATAAAGAAAAAATTGCAACTCAGCCTTTTTTACCAATAGCTATTAATACAATTTTAGGTTTACTCTTTTTTGTTGGCTATTTAGGATTTAAATACACAGAAAAATTCTCAGCTAAATTTAAATTTTTTTGGTTAGGGATTTTGATAATGTTACCGACTGCTTTTATTTTTCTATTAAAAATTAATATTCACAAATGGTTTGATAAAAATGATTTTAGCCACATTTTAATGATGATTGGAATAACGTATTTTTATCTTGGTGTAAAAGGAATTTCTGAAGGTTTAAAACAAAAGAATTAAATTAACCTTAGTTTTAACCTTGTTTCTTTTATCTTTATGTCTTGAATCTAAAACAAAAATATGATTTTCGAATTTAATGGTTTTAAACCTGTAGTCCATCCTTCTTCATTTGTACATCCACAAGCAACAGTTACAGGTAATGTAATAATTGGTAAAGATGTTTATATTGGTCCATCTTGTGCCTTACGTGGTGATTGGGGGCAAATTATTATTGAAGATGGTTGTAATGTTCAAGAAAATTGCACAGTTCACATGTTTCCTGGTACAACAGTTACTCTTAAAAAGGGAGCACACATTGGACATGGTGCAATTATACATGGCGGAACAATTGGTGAGAATTGTTTAGTTGGTATGAATGCCGTTGTAATGGATGACGTTGAAATTGGTGCAGAATGTATAATTGGAGCTTTAGCATTTGTTCCTGCAAAAATGAAAATTGAAAAACGGAGTTTGGTTGTAGGGAATCCCGCAAAAAAAATTAAAGATGTTTCTGATGAAATGATGAAGTGGAAAACAATGGGTACTGCTTTATATCAAAAGTTACCATCTCAATGTCAACAAACATTAAAAGAATGTGAGCCTTTAACAGAAATAGAACAGAATAGACCTTCACAAGAAAGTATGTACACTACTTGGAAGGCTATAAAAGAAAAGGGATAAAAAAATCCCTTTCCAAAATAAATTGAAAAGGGAAGGTTAAGTTCTATATTAATAATTCTATTAATTAATATTCATCCTCATTAAAGAAAAAATCATCTTTAGTAGGGTAATCAGGCCAAATATCTTCAATACTTTCATATTGTTCTCCGCCTTCATCTTCAATTTCTTGTAAGTTTTCAACAACTTCTAAAGGTGCTCCAATACGCATAGCGTAATCGATTAATTCATCTTTAGTTGCTGGCCAAGGTGCATCTTCAACGTATGATGCTAGTTCTAATGTCCAATACATATTTTATAATTTTAATAATCTTTTTTGCAAAAGTATATTTTTTAATTTTATATCCAAATTTTAAGCCAACTTTTTTATTAACTATTTATGAATAAGATCATTTATCATGTTAATAGATAACGAAAAAGTCGTTTAAAGTTAATTAAACGACTTTTTATCATACTAACCAAATTTATTGATGCTCTAAAAGAAATTGGATTGTTTTATATTAAATGAATTTCCAAATGACTATTAGAAAATAAATGATATACTTTAGTTCATTAGTTGGTTTTACTCTCAAATTTAGCCAAGATATGCTTTTAACATTTTATTTCTAGAAGAATGTTTTAATCTTCTAATGCCCTTTTCTTTTATTTGTCTTACTCTTTCTCTTGTAAGTTCAAAAAGAGTACCTATCTCTTCTAAAGTGTGAGAAGGTGTTCCGCCAAGTCCATAATACATTCTTATAATACTAGCTTCTCTATACTTTAAAGTACTTAAAGAGCGTTCGATATCATTTGTCAATGAATCTTTCATTACTTTATTATCTGGATTTTGCTTGTCGGTATTTTTCAATAAATCATACATATTTGATGAGTTACTGTCTCCTTCTACTAAAGGTGCATCCATTGAAATATGTTTACCAGTATTACTTAGACCTAACTTTATTTCTGCAACAGATAATTCTAAAGTGTCTGCAATTTCAAAAACAGTAGGCTGTCTTCCTAAGTCTTGCTCTAATCTAGAAAAAGCTTTATTTATTTTATTAATTGTTCCAATTTTATTTAGAGGAAGCCTTACTATTCGTGCTTGATCAGCCAATGCTTGTAAAATGGATTGTCTAATCCACCATACAGCATAAGAAATAAATTTAAACCCACGTTTTTCATCAAATCTTTTTGCTGCTTTTATCAGTCCTAAATTTCCTTCATTTATTAAATCGGGTAATTTAAGTCCTTGGTTTTGGTATTGTTTTGATACAGAAACAACAAATCTTAAATTCGCATTTACTAATTTATCTAAAGCAATCTGGCTTCCGTTTCTAATTTGAATTGCTAATTCTGTTTCTTCTTCTGGAGTAATTAAATCCATTTTTGCAATGTCATGTAAATATTTATCTAATGATGCTGTTTCTCTGTTTGTAACTTGTTTTGTAATTTTTAGTTGTCTCATATATAGTTGTATGTTTAAGGTGATGTACTATATATAACGACAAAAAAAACAGAAAGGTTGGTAAAAAACAAAAATAAATCTATTTATTTTTGGAAATTACAAAAAAATATAGTATTAAAAATTGTTTTTTTTGCGAATTATTCAAATTAATAGAGTTGTATATAGTACTATTTACGTATATAATCAATAAACCAAATACTAAAAACTATTCCCCAAGTCTAACCATCACGTATTTACTGATTTTTTCAAAAAACTGTAAAGGTGTATTTGTTCTCCATGTAACATCTTCTAATTCACCACCACAAACAATGTATGAATCAATCCCTTCAGTTTTAAACTCTTGCATGACATGCTCTCTGAAGTTTACAAAGGTTATCCAACCTTTTTCATCTTCAACTTCATCAAACCATTCTTCATAGTAGCAATCATCAGAAGCATGAAAATTTAATAGATTTTCACCAATTAAAATAAATTTTGAAATACCTTCAAACATCATATCTTCAAGAATATCTCTTTTTAAAGTCATAATATCATTATCCAGAGTATCGTTCCATTCGCCAAATAATTCAATAACAGTATAACCTTCCAGATAGTCAACATAAATAATTTTAAGATATAAACCTTGACATTCTATTGAGTCCCATTGTGGATGAATGCAATAATTGAAAATGGAGTCAGTATATTCAAATTCACTATATACTCTTTCGTAAAAAGGAGATTTTTGATCTTCTGATGCTATGTATAGCCCTCTCCAGTTGTAAAATGGTTCAATTGTATGCATGTTTAGTGTTAGCTAAATAAGTCGTCAATGTGATTTTTGGAGCCTTTAGGATGAAATTCAATTCTGATAAGCTCATTAATTTTCAGTCCTAATAAAGATGCTGCACCGCCACCATTTTCCATAGTACCTTTGTTTAAAGCTATCTCTAACCATCCATTTTCATTAAAATGTGCTAATTTTTCTCCATTAGGTACTTCATTGTAACTTTCAGATATTCTATCAATAAAATAGTTGTTATTTCTAAAGTAAATAATAAATGGGTTATCTTTTCTTATTTCATTAAATAAAGCTTCTGATACATTAATGATTACGTTTCCATAATTATCAATATGCATCACAGTACCCTTAATCATATTTTGATGTACTACAGCTTTTTGTTGTATAACTACATTTAGTTCATCAATTGATACTATATCTCCAATTTCGTTTAAATTTTTACCTTCAGCTAATTGTTGAATAGCTGATGAATATATTTGATTGAATGGAAACTTTATGGCATCTTTAGTTGAAAAATCTAATCTAACAATCAATTCTGCTTTTTGATAATTTGTAAATAATGAAAAAATTCCATTATCACTACCAATAAAATATTGGTTATTAAGTTTCATTACAATTGGATAGCAATTTGTTTGATGATTATTGATAGAAATAGTAGGTACACTATCAACGCCAATATAGTGAATTGTACCATCAGGAAAATCTGAAATGATGTTATTTATATAATAAGCAGCCTCATTAATATTGAATGTTTTTACTGAATGGGTAACATCAACTATTTGAATGTTACTGATTTTTGAAAACAATTGACCCTTTAAAGCAGCCACAAAATGGTCTTTCAGTCCTAAATCAGTTGTTAATGTTACTATTTGCATTCAAAAAAGATGTGAATTATTTTATTTTTATCAAAATTAATCTTAAATTTAACTTAAATAGAGTTTTCATTTAAAAAAATAACAAATTGCACGAAAAAATAATTGAAATAGCAGGAATTGATCCCATGATATTTTATGGAGTTAACAATTCAACATTTAATTCAATTTGTAAATACTTTCCTAAACTGAAAGTAATTGCAAGAGGAAGTGAATTAAAAGTATTAGGTGAAGAAGAAATTGTAAGACAATTTGAAAAAAAGATTGATTTATTGATGCGTCATATTTCAAGGTATAATAGCTTAACAGAGAATAATATTGAAAACTTAATGTTGCAAGAGGAATTATCTATTCCCTTTAAAGATTTTGGAGAAGTTATCGTACATGGTACACATGGTCGATTGATTAAAGCAAGAACAGCTAATCAACGTCAAATGGTTAAGAAAACTCAAGAAAACGATATGGTTTTTGCAGTGGGGCCTGCAGGAACTGGTAAAACGTATACTGCTGTAGCATTAGCAGTAAGAGCATTAAAAGATAAAGTAGTTCGTAGAATTGTTTTGACAAGACCTGCGGTTGAAAGTGGAGAGAATTTAGGGTTTTTACCTGGTGATATGAAAGACAAATTAGATCCTTATATGCAACCTTTGTATGATGCGTTACGTGATTTAATGCCAGCCGAAAAATTAGCAGAATATATTGAAAATAATGTAATTGAAATAGCACCTTTGGCTTTTATGAGGGGGAGAACATTAGATCATGCTTTTGTAATTTTAGATGAAGCTCAAAATACGACTTCAAGTCAAATGAAAATGTTTTTAACTAGAATGGGTAAAAGTGCAAAATTCATAATTAATGGTGATATGTCACAAGTAGATTTACCAAAAAAGCAACAATCTGGTTTAAAAATGGCAATTGAAAATTTAAGTGGAATTGAAGGAATTGGAATTGTTAAGTTGGATGAAAATGATGTAGTTAGGCATAAATTGGTAAAGAAAATTATTATTGCATTTAGTAAGTTGGATTAATTGAAAAATTTAACGATATACATATTAGCTGGAGGCAAAAGTTCAAGAATGGGAACTGATAAAGGTTTACTACCTTT
>Ga0256824_10000574_pt1 | contig 14225 bp, 7 predicted proteins | sample CV67metaG_FD_191570 | JGI IMG/M metagenome (GOLD analysis project Ga0256824, IMG submission 191570) | Hydrothermal vent microbial communities from East Pacific Rise, Pacific Ocean - CV67 | ecosystem: Environmental > Aquatic > Marine > Hydrothermal vents | place: Pacific Ocean: East Pacific Rise...
CGACAAAAGACTTCATTGGATACAACGACAACGTGACGAAGCCCACCGCTATGCAATTACCTATCATCAAAATAAAAAACGCAAAGAGGATACGCAAATTTCACTCCTCAATAACAAAGGTATAGGCAAAGCCACAGTAGCAAAACTTATACAGTACTTTGGTACTTTTGATGCTATTGAATCCGCTTCATTTGAAGAAATAGAAAAAGTAACAAATAATAAAATTGCTTCTATTCTTAAAACATAAAACCTATAAACATTTGACTTTTTTGACTTTTTTTGACTTTTTTTTGTTATAGTTATATAAATTTTGTGTTTGAAATGAAGCAGAACTATAGTTCAATTCATATTTTTTACTAAAAAACATTTAATTCATGCTATTTTTAGTTAAATTGTTATAAAGTTTAAGTACTAAATATTGTACTTTAGTAGACTTACTAACTTGTCACTAAATTAAAGGCTAAACTCATTGTGAAGTGAGGACAGAAAACCATGGGTCTCATGAAGATTGCCAGGTTGCAAATGGTAAACTTTATGACTTTTGGTTTACTAGGACTACACTTCTTTTTGTCACAAGTAAAAAAGGGTAAAAGATTACTATGCAAAAACCCAATCCTATTAATGAAGAATATACCTTTGAAAAAGGTTTGATTATTAGTTCAACAAACCTCAATGGTATTATTACCTATGCAAACAGAAAGTTTTGTGAAATAGCTGCTTATAGCAAAGATGAACTGATTGGACATAATCATAACATCATTCGACATCCAGATATGCCGAATGCTGCATTCAAAGAGCTTTGGAACACAATCAAGTCAGGAAAAGAATGGACAGGTATTGTAAAAAACCTACGTAAAGATGGTAAATACTATTGGGTATATTCTCATATTAGTCCTATTGTTTCTGAGGGAATAACCACAGGATATAGTGCAGCAAGAAGACCTGCATCTCCAACTGAAATAGCCGAAACTACTCCTTTGTATGCTGAGATGCTTGCAAAAGAGAATGTACATGAATAATGATTTAAGAAAGGGACCATGTAAATAATGTATTATATAATGAATCAAACTGACCAAATCATTGCTGCGGACGATAGTCTATTAGAACTACTTCGTGTTGAAAGCATTGATGAGCTAACAAAACAAATTATCTTAGGTGATATTTGTTTTACCTCGCTAACGCAAGAAAGTATACAACTAGTCACATCTAATAGCACAATTACGTACAGTACTCAGGCATCTTCACTCTCAAGTATGTTAGGTGACTTACGATTAGTTCATCTCATATCTTCCATAGAGAAGGAAGAAGAGGAGGAAGAAGAAATTTCAACGTTAACACTTCCAGGGGATGAAATACTATTTACCCCAATCCCTGAGGAAGAAAACCATAACGAAGAAACAGATATTGAAATAACAGAAGAATCTCCCATAGCAGATATTGATGACCTAATATCCATAAAAGATTCTATTGCTCTTGATGATGAACCTCTTGTCTTTCCAAGTAACATAGAAGATTTTACACTTTCAGACACTACACATGTAGCTGAATCATTTACTTTACCTGAAGAAAAAGAAATTATAGATGATGAACTTTATGACCTTACTATTCCAAATACACCTGTAGAAATAATTGATAAAATCTCTTTAGAAGAGACAGAAACATTTGAAATTATGCCACTTACTATTGAAAATGACATCCCTGTTGTACATGATACGGCACCCATCATTATTTATGTTGATAAGGTCAGTGAAAACATAGGTATTTCAAGTGAAGATTATAATACTTTTTTAAATGAGTATATTGATACCGCTATTTCATTAGAACCAGACTTACAAAGTACTAAGCAGACAACGCGTAGTGCTGCTATTGGAACACTTACGCAACTTGCTGATGTGCTAGAACTTCCTTCAGTAAATAATATCATATCTCAATTAGGTATTCTCCCTCCAGAAAAAAGTAAAGAAACGATTGAATCTTTCTATTCAACACTCTCTAGACTTACCGCAGATAAAAAAAATATCACAAGCGTGGAGACATTTACTCCCATAGAGCCATCTATTGAGCAAGAGCACATAACCCTAGAAACATCTAAAGTCATATCAAAGGATACTGAAGAGGGGTTTGGTACTATTACACTTGATGGCATCAAACCTATTCATTTTGACTTTCAATTAGAAGAAGCAGCAAATGATTTATCATTGCCTGTAGAACTTATTGAAGAATTTGTACATGACTTTATTGAACAAGCACATATTGAGACAGAAAAAATGCTAGTTGCTTATGAAAAAGGCGACTTAGATGCGATACAAAAAATAGGACACCTTCTTAAAGGTGCTTCTAGTAACCTACGTATAAATGCACTTTCAGATACACTCTATCAAATACAATTTTGTGAGGACAGTAGTCAGTTAGAAAACTTTATCAAGCAATATTGGGGACATTTTTTGTCTTTTGAACAACAAATTGATGTTTTATCAAAATAAAGGAAATAATCGATGACTATACGTAATAGACTTAAACTAATTGGACTTGTTCCAATTACCCTTCTCATCATACTTTCAAGTTATTTCTTTATAACTTCATACTTGAACTTTGAAAAGGCACATGCACTTAAAACTGTACTCACCAATAATGCAAAACTCTCTTCTATACTTACAGAAGTAGGTAAAGAACGTGGTTTAACATCTATGTATATCGGAAGTAAGCAGAAAGAATTTGCTGACTCGCTTAAGAAACAGAGAATAAACACAGATACAACACTTGCGACAATTAAGAAAGATCTTATTATCGATAATACTAGTTATATTCCTGTTTTACTTGAATTGCTAGGGGAAAGTAATACGATTGATAAAAATAAATATCAACTCTTTTTATCACAAATACAAAAATTATCTGATATCCGTAAAAATACTGATTCATCAAATCCTAATTTTAAACAAATTTTCTTTAATGGGTATACTCAAAGTATTTCTACTCCTATTCTAGATAACCTTTTACAAATTAACAACCTTTCTTTAAATACAGAAATTTCATCTTTGGTTTCAACATTATCACAGCTTTATACAGCCAAGGAAAACTCTGGTCTTGAGAGAGGGCTTATTTCTTACTACATGACTAAAAAAGCATCTATGTCATTTGATGAAATTGCATTATGGGATGAATTTAAAACTAGGGCAAATGTTTTTGATATTAAACATGTAAGTAATACTAATCTGCACAAGCAACTTAACAAAATATTTACAAGTCCAGTCAATGTTGAAATGCTTACAGAATTAGCTGAGACATCATCAGCTATTCAAACCGATGTAGATAATGGTGACTATGCAGAAGAAGCTATGGATTGGTTTGCGTTACAAACACAAAAAATATCACTTCTTTCAAAGGCTGAACTAATCGTTTCTAATGCACTATGGAAAAAAAGTGATATCTACTTACAAAAACAACTTCTCTTACTTGCTATTGCTGCTTCTATCTGGATACTCAGTTTTATTCTAGCTTATTTAGGTTTTACAACCACAAGAGATATTACAAGAAACATTAAAGAACTTGAAGATGTACTTAACAAAGCCGTAGATGAAATGAAGAGTAGTGATCAGTATCTCTCTTCAGATACTGCTGATATTGAAAATATTGAACTTGATACGCATGAAGGAACTAAAAAAGCCTATAAATTCCTAGAGACCCTAGTTGAAACAGCAAAAGATGATAAACTTATAGCCCTACAAGCCAATGAAGCAAAATCATTATTCTTAGCCAATATGTCACATGAGATTAGAACACCACTGAATGGTATTGTTGGATTTACAGAAATCCTCAGAAGTACTGACTTGACTGCTGAACAAGATGAATTCCTTGCTATTATTGATAAAAGTTCAGAGAATCTACTAAGTATTATTAACAATATTCTTGACCTTTCTAAAATAGAAAGTAATAAAATTGAAATCGAAAATATTGTCTTTGATGCAGCAGAAGAATTTGAATCTGCTGTTGAAACTTATGCAGTTTCTGCTGCAGAAAAGAATATTGATTTAAATTACTATATGGATCCAACTATTTCTACAAAACTTAAAGGTGATCCAACTAAAATTAAAGAAGTCCTTATTAATCTTCTTTCTAATGCTATTAAGTTTACCTCTTATGGTGGAGAGATTAATCTTGTGATTAAGAAAATTCAAGATGAAAATGACCTCAATCCAAAAATATCCTTTTCTGTAGAAGATAACGGTATTGGTATGACAAAAGATCAACAGTCTCGTATCTTTGAAGCCTTTTCTCAAGCAGACGTTTCGGTTACTAGAAAGTATGGTGGTACAGGTCTAGGATTAACAATCTCTAGTCAATTTGTTGAACTCATGAGTGGTGCACTTACATTAGAGAGTGCAAAAGATCATGGTACTACATTCTTTTTCACCTTACCACTTGAAGAAATTATTTCAAATGAAATTAATTATATTCATGCCTTTAATGATATTACTATAGGTAAATATGAACAAGATATTCCAACCAAACTTGACAATTATTTAGAAGAGTACTTTAAATACTTTGGTCCATCTATTAAGCACTTTGAATCTATTGGGGCACTCAAAGAACTTATTGATAATGATGTTTGTAAAAACTATTGGGTAGATATAGATAAAGCAAAACAAAATATATTAGATGCTATCAGTAATATGGATAAGTCAAAACTTATCGTTATAGCAAATGTGACAAGTCGTACTAAAATAGAAGCGTTAGGGCTAAATCAAGATAATGTAATTTACAAGCCATTAACTCTTTCTAAATTAAAAAGTGTTCTATTACAAAGTGCTACTACCACACCTAATATTATTGAAGAAGTACTTCCTACACATGAGACAAAGTTTGATGCAAAAATATTGGTTACTGAAGATAATATCATTAACCAAAAGCTTATTAAACGTATTTTAGAAGAACATGGTATTACTGTTGATCTTGCAAATAACGGTCTTGAATCCTTTGAGAAACGTCGTTCAAATCATTATGACCTTCTTTTTATGGATATTCAAATGCCTGTCATGGATGGTATTGAAGCCACGCATGAAATACTAGATTATGAAGAAGACGAAGAAGTCCCACATGTTCCTATTGTTGCACTCACAGCAAATGCCCTTAAAGGTGATAGAGAACGATTCTTGAGTGAAGGTATGGATGAGTATATTACTAAGCCCATTGAGACTGCTGAATTGCTTTATGTACTTAATAAATTCTTATCTGACAAATCAAATCTTGTCCTCACTGAAAAAACTGTAGCACCAAAAGAAACTCAAGTAGAAAAAGTACCTGAGTCTATAGATGATTCTCTTATATTAAATATTATAGAAGAAGAAACTCCTCTAGTCATTGAAAAAGAAAAGACCGAAGAAATAGTTAAAACTATTTTAATTGCAAAAAAGTTTTTATTAGAGCGTAGAGTACTTATTAAAGTCATTGAAAACTTAAGGTATTCCTATGAATCCATAGAAGACATGGATACCTTAGCAAAAAAAGTGAACTCTGGCGAGTATGATATTATCTTTGCAGATAATGACTTAATCACTGATGACATCAGTCAAATAAGTAATAATCTTGCTATAATCACGACAAGAAAATCTAAAGAAGAGATTAAAGATCTCATTCAAAAACAGAGAGGATAAGTTAAATGGCATTAAAAGTACTCATAGTTGATGATGACTTTATTAACAGAAAACTATTACAAACACTATTGAAAAAGAATCCTAGTGTTATTGATATGCAAGAAGCAGAAAATGGCTCAGATGCCTTAGACAAACTAAAAAAAGATTCAAGCATCAATCTAATCTTATTAGATATTATGATGCCTATTGTTGATGGGGTAGAGTTTTTAAAAATATTTAGATCAGATATGTCTAACTCTCACATCCCTGTCATTGTTCTTTCTACGGATGATACAAGAAAAACCGAAGTCTTTGACAATGGCGCAAATGACTTCATCAGAAAACCAATTAAAGAAGATGACCTCTTTAGCAAAATTGCACAATGGTCTTAAGGTCGATTTTATCGACCTTACACGAATACCTCATTTAAGACTTCATCCACATGAGAGACACCCATAATTTCTATATTATTTTTTACTTCATCTGGAATATCCTCTAAGTCACGCTCATAGTTTTTAACCGGTATCAATGCCTTTTTTACACCAGCTTTATATGCAGCAATGAGTTTTTCTTTCAATCCCCCAATAGGAAGAACTTTTCCAGTAAGGGTTACTTCACCAGTCATTGCTATTTTGTTATCAATTTTCTGACCACTCAAAATAGATGCTATTGCAGACACCATAGCTATACCCGCACTTGGACCATCTTTGGGTGTTGCCCCTTCAGGAACATGTATATGTAAATCATAGCGTTTATACACCTCACTAGGATCAACTACGATGCGCTCTTCTCTCTCTTTAGTACTATGAGGTACAATAGATGGAGAGATAGCCAAACTTCCTTTATCAATAAGTATTTTAACCACAGAATGTGCAATACGTACAGACTCTTTCATAACGTCACCAAGGCTACCTGTTAGCTGCAAGGTACCTTTTCCTTTAATTTTAATAGCTTCTATAGTGAGTACATCACCTCCTACTGCTGTCCAGGCAAGTCCATTGACCACACCCATTTGAGGTTTTGTATGTACGGTAGAGATTTCAAATACTTTTTTATCTGTAAACTTTTCTAAGTTTTTCTTTGTTACAGCAATGCTATCTTTACTTTTATCTTCTAAAAGTTTTCTTGCACTCTTACGCATAAGTCCTGCTATGCGCCGCCTTAAGTTTCTTACCCCTGCTTCTCTAGTATATTCATCTATTAAAAGCTTCAATGCCTTATCTGAAATAGAAAACTCTCTACGTTTCAAGGCATGTTTTTTTAACTCTTGCGGAATCAAATAACGTTTGGCTATTTCAAACTTTTCTTTAGGTGTGTAAGAATTAAGTCCTATAAACTCCATTCTATCACGTAATGGTGCGGGTATTCGTCCTACATCATTTGCAGTGGCTATAAAAATTGCTTTACTAAGGTCTATATTGAAATTGAGATAATAGTCTCTATATTTACTATTTTGCTCAGGATCAAGTATCTCTAAGAGTGCTGCAGTGGGGTCGCCTCTCATACTACGCCCTACCTTGTCTATCTCGTCTAGTACAATGACAGGATCCATACTTTTTGCCTCTATAAGACCTTGCACTAAACGTCCAGGCATGGCTCCGACATAAGTACGTCTATGTCCTCTAAGTTCATTCACATCCTCTAAGCCGCCAAGTGCCATTCGCACAAGTGGTCTACCTAAAGCTGTAGCAATGGAATTTGCTAAAGATGTTTTACCCACACCTGGAGGTCCTGCAAAACAAAGTATGGCTCCGGAAGTCTCTTTTTGTTTTATCCCTCTAAGTTCTGCTAACTCACGTACAGAAAAAAATTCTACTATACGCTCTTTAGGCTTTTCTAATGAATAATGGTCTTTGTCTAACTCATCTGAAACTTTCTTAACACTCAAGTTTTGCTTAGTCAACTTTCCAAAAGGCAACTCAAGTACCCATTCCAAATAACTTTGAAGTACATTGGCATCTGCACTCTCTGGATGCATACGTGCAAAACGGTCTAGCTGCTTAGATATCTCTTTAAAGGCATCCTCTTGCATATGTGGTTTGAGTTTGGCTATTTTTTCTCTAAAAGTAGCTATCTCTTCTTCCCGTTGCGTATCCATTCCTAGTTCTTGTTGTATCTCTTTGAGCTGCTCTTTTAAAAAGTATTCTTTATTTGTTTGTTCTATTTTGGTATGAACTTTTGTACGTATCTCACGCTCTACTTTAGCTGACTCTATTTCAGAAGTCACCACATCGATAAGGGCTAGTAACCTTTTTTCTATATTTGGCTCTATGTAGAGTGCATACGCTACATCTTTATCTAGCTTCAACATAGAAGAGACCAAATCAGCAATACGATGTGGCTCATCATTTTCCTCTATAGTACGTACTAAATCTGCAGGAAAAGCACTATTTAAAGTAGCAAGGTTTTTAATTTTATCTCGTAAGATACCCATCAGTGCATCTGCTTTGAGTTTATTAAAACTATCTAATTTTACAATATCAATAACAGCACGATTAAACGTACCCTCTTCTTTTTGCATTATCTTACCACGTGCAAGTCCTTGAAAGAGTATTTTTACTCGTCCATCAGGTATAGGTACTTTTCGCATAATAGAGCCTACTACCCCTACTTTATACATGGCATCAAAGTCTCTATTTCCTTCTTTCCCTTCTATAGCAGAAGTCACAAAAAGTAGGGAATTATTTTCCATTGCATCTGTGGCAGCATCTATGTCTTTTTGATTTGTGAGAAAAATAGGGCTTATCATAAATGGATAGAGGAAAAGCTCATCTTCTACAACAATTGGGAGTGTGGTTGGAAATGCATCATAATCGCTGAGTTGCATAGTGTCATTCCTTTAAATTTCAATATTAGGTATTATCGGTGTTCTCTAGGAGTAAAGGCAAGTTACCTTGCCTTTGTTGTATTGATTCTATATTTGCAGTAAAAGGTTAATCAAATATTTTACCAATAAAGCCTTTTTCTGGCGCTGTAATATCTGTCATCTCTACAACAGAACCATTGTTTTTTTCTCTATAGATTTTTGCTGCTTCTGGTTTACCTGTACGGTCATAAAGTGCTGCAATATTTTCATTTAATAAATACTGACTCATGTGTAGTCGTATAAGTATTGTATTCACAAGTGGCGCATAGGCTGAACCGGGATATCTATAAATATATGTTTTTGCTTTTGTAATCGTATCCATAATCAATTTTTGATCTTTATAGACCTCTTTTATACCAAGAAAAGATGCTTTAAGTTTCATAAATTCCGTATATTCACGGTTATCACTTTCCCCATAACGCTTATTGTACTCATCTAAATAATAATTAGATAATAGATATTTTTCATTATTCATATGTGCGTGTGCTAACATCATAATGGCGGTAGGCATAAGTGGCGAACGCATATGCTCACTTTTTAATGAAATATAAAAAGCATCTGCTTTATCCATATTATTATCACTAATACTTGTACCTATTTTTTTATACCAATACAGTGCAGGCTTATTAAACTCATCAATATCTTCTATACTCTTGGCACAGCCTACAAATAAAAATGTAAGAGCCATGCCTACTAAAATACTTTTCTTCAAATTCATCGTCTACCTTGTTTAATTATAATTGCTTTATCATATCTCAAAACATGTAAAAAACATATTAGGTATGAAGTCTATTGGGTGAATAACTACAAATAGCGCATTTATTGCATTCGGTTAACCTACAATATTGACATATTCTATTTCACTTTTTATACTAATATCTTCAAAATCCAATGTAACGGAAGGGAGGGGAAGCACTTGTCTTATATGTACAAAATTATGAATAGCCAAATAAATACTTACATGAGTAAATCCATGTTTTTTAGTGTTTCCCATGGAGAACCTTTGAATTTAAATTACCAAATTTCATTTTAGTATACATAAAATGGACTAAAAATAAACCTTATTTTAGGAGAAAAATAGCTAATATACTCTTTTGACATTTCTTGACATTTTTTTGATATACTTATAGAATATATTAATTAGGTTAGATTTACTAAAATCTATAGATTTATTGCGTATTGGAGTTCAGACATGCAAATTACAAGACTATTATTCCCTACTATACTTACTATGTTTTTAGTATTTTCATCTATATTATCTGCTGATAACAACCGTATAAATGGCAGTTGCCCTGGCGAAATTATTCAGGAAATGGATGGAGCTAATGTTACTACAACATGGGTAGAAAGGGGTGCTATAGCAGGCGGAGGGAACGACCGCTATAGAATGACATTCCCTGTAACAGGTACATTATCTATTAATCTTACAAACCGAACGGCAAGTAGAAATGCGAACTACGATTTTTATGTTAGCAATACTACTTGTGGCAACTGGAATGTTATTAATGGTGCATACGGAAATTCTCATTCCACCACAGTAACTGTGGATGCTGGTGATACTATATGGGTAAGAATGCAGGCTATCCGTTCTGAACCAGGTAATGGACGACATAACTATGCACTTAGTCTTACCTTCACACCCACTCCTACTTCTACTGTTTGGGTACCAAATGCTACATTTACCTCTGCAAGCACATTTCCATATAACGACTATCTAAATGATTCAGATACACTAACAACTTTAACCATTCCTGGCGAATCTAGACTTGAAGTAAGCATTACAGGGAGATTAGAAGATGCCGCAGGAGGTGGTAATTGTGATTGGGATTATGTAACTATTACTGCTGGTGCCTTTACATCATCACGCTACTGTGGGGTAATCAATGATACATTTATTGTAAATGGTGATTCTGTTACATTAAATTTTCATTCTGATGATTCAGTTGTTAATGATGGTGCAACAGTAACCATTGCTGCTATTATTCATTTACCTCCAACTATGGGAAATATCCCCAATCAAAATGCCCAAGTTGGTTCTACTTTTTCTTTAAATATATCTAACTATGTAACAGAGCCTGATGGGGATCCTGTAACCTATAATTTAACATGTTTGCCAAATGGTCTCTCTTTTAATGTAAACAGTGGACTCTTAGATGGTACACCAAGCAATGCAGGCACTTACAATTGTAGTGCAAGTGCAACAGACAGTGAGGGAACATCAAACATAGATAACTTTATACTGACAGTGACCGCACCACCACTTGTTGCTACCCCAAATACGTATACTACCACTCCAGGTACAGCAATCAATGGAAATTTTATTAGTGATGAGACAGGTGCAGGGATTGACTCTGGAGCAAATATTATAGCATCTACAACCAGTACTAATGGTCCTTCATTGGGTACTGTCACCATCAATACCAACGGAACTTTTACCTATATTTCTGATAATAATACTACAGGAATAGATACCTTTGACTACACTATTACTGATGCGAATGGAAATACTGCTACGGCTACAGTAAGCATAAATATAGGTACAAGTTTCACTACTGGATCTTTCCTTGACTTTACACTTATTAATCCTCCTAATACAAGGAATGTTATTGGAAATTATAAAATTGCTGGGAATACTGTTTTATGTTTAACAGGGAAAAGAACTGGATATGGCGGAACATGTACAGACATTGCACTTAATACGAGTAATGGTTTTGTATCAAAATATCTCGATATTGATGACAACAATGGCACATGGAATTCTTCATCATCATTTATAAACATTGATGCCCCTTATAATCCTGCTAGAGGTATTATCTGGGCTGGACTCTTTTGGGGGGGTCGTATTAGTACAGCTAAAGGTAATCCAATACGTTATGCTATAGCCAATGGTTCCAATGCATTTACTACTAGATCTGTAGGTAATGGTTCTGCTATCCCTAGCCTATCTGTTGCTACTACAGCTGCACCCAATATTAAAATAAAGATAGATTCGGGTAACTATACTGACATTTTGGCATCCACTTTTCATACTTCAAGACTTCAAAGTGGTGAGACCTATGCAGCTTTTTCAGACATCACAGCCACAGTACAAGCTGCAAATCTTGGACTAGGAAAGCATACGTTCACTGTAGCAAACCTTACTACTATGGAAGGTAGAGAAGCATCACCTGGTGCTTTTGGTGGCTGGTCCGTTGTAGTCATTTATGCAGAGGACTATGCCAACGGGAAACCAAGAAATGTATCTATTTACAATGGATTTATTCGTATAGGTCGCCCAAGTGCACCTATCAAAATTTCTGGGTTTAAACTTCCAACAGATGGTGATGTTCAAGCACAACTCTCTGTATTTTCAGGAGAGGGAGAATATCTTTTTGGTAGAACTACGACTAGTAATGATTTTGATTGGATGAAAATCAGCGACAAAGAGAATAGCGACTATGACTACATGCCAGGGGTACCTACAGGAAGGGATATCGGAAATCGTGATAATATGTTTGATGCACACCTTGACGGCATCTTACGTGATCATATTCCTGGAGAATATAATGATCTAAGCAATAACAATGTAGGGGTGGATGTTGACAACTACGATGTCTCATCCCTCATGAAAGGGTACCGTGACAGCGATGAAAATATTTCTTCTGTCTACATACAAATGTCTACTAGCAATGATTATATTACACCAAGTATGATGGCTTTTTCTGCAGAGCTTTATATACCTAACCTCTGTTATGATTATACGCTTGATATAGATGGGCATGTACTTACATCTACAAATAATGAAATAGACACACCATTTGGTGGCTTTGGTACGGACTTAACCACTGCACTCTATTTACGAAGTGAGGAAGGAGACATTCCTCTCAGTAATATGGTTGCAAACTATAGTATAAGCGATTCAACACAACTTAGCTACCATGATTGTACAACAGAAATATCTGAAACTGGTGAGTTTGACTACTCTGATGCCTGTGCTTTTACACATAATGTCCTAAATTCTGGTTTTAGTATGTACATTGGTACAGGAAAAACCACAACAAGTGGTGGTGTCATCGCAGCATTAGAAAACAGATATATTAAATTTGATTCTAGTTTCCATAGAAGTCGTGTCAATACAAGTTTTGAATTCTCTCTTGACTATACAGTAAACTATGGTTCAGGTGCTGTTCCACTCCGTAAAATATTTACAAAAGATGACTTGTGTATTCCTCTCAATAATGGATATTTTCCTCAACCTGGTCTATTTAACATCACAGATGCTGCAAATGATTTTGATGAATGGAATCTCTATACACAAGTAAGTAGAAGGGCTTTTAATTTAAATATCTATGCCTATGATGCCACAAGTGATTTTACAACTGCTCTCAGCAATGACTTAAATCTCTCTGTAGAAGTTGAAATCATACGTGCGGATAACTTTATAAGAGATGCGGCTACTGCGTGTAATGATGCCCACTCAATCTTATCTGATGTACCTGCAAAATTTGTGCATTTTAATGAAAGTAAAGGTGAAACATTTAATTATAATAATAGTGATGTTAATCTTGCTTATCGTAGTGCTTCTATGAGAGTTTGGTATCTAACCGATGTCAATGGGACAATGTATGTAGATAATCACGACTGTACACGCACCAATCAATCAGAGTGTATCAATCTCTACAACAGAGAATATGTATCTGGACTAAAATGTTCCACAGAATGTAGGTCATTTAATTCAACAGGAAACTGTTATGATTGTCTTCGTACATCTTATGGAAATAAAGTATGTTCTCGTGACAATTTTGCTATAAGACCAGAATCATTTCTTACGACTTTAATAGATAGCAGTGAAAGTACACACACAGATGATGCACATAACGTCATCACAAACTCCATAGTACCGGTGAATCCATTTGGACTAGTCGCAGGATATAACTATAGATTTGATATAAATGCGACCAATCATATAGACAATCAGGCAACTCCTCGGTATCTACAACATTTTAGTCCAGGATCAACCTCACACCGTATGAGTATGAATTGGTTCCCTAATGGAAACACAGTAACAGGATGTAATGATGTCGATGACAAAAATATTTCTATCGATATTTTTAATGGTAGTTCGGTAAATGATTCTACCAAAATTTCATATATAGATAAAGTAGATCAAATTGGACAATATAGTTTTGCTACCGTAGACTTCAACTGGACAAGTGTTGACTGGAATGACAATCAATTATTACATCACACGCATCCTTCTTTTTCAAGTTACTATAAAACAGATAATAATGGAAAAGATTGTCGAGAAAATATAAGTGCTGTCTCTTCTGTAGGGAGCACAACAAAACAAGGTTGTGTTATAAGGAGTCAACATATCAATGTAGATGCGGGTATTAGATATGTAAATCTCATAGCAAAATATTATCCTTATACCTTTAGTGTTAACGGATTATCAGCAGGAGCAAGACCTACTAATGACCAAAATCTTAGTACCTTTGTCTATATTAACTCACTTAACCCTGCAAACTATCCTAACGGCGTAGATGAAAATATGTCATACAACATACAAGGTACCTTCACAGCAACAGGTAAAGATGGATTGCCTGTAAGTAACTTTGTGAACAATTGTTATGCAGCCAATGTTGATATGTCTCTTTATCAGTTCTATAATCATGCAGCACCTGCAAATATTCCATTGTTGACCTATGACTTAATCGATTATAATACAAGCAATCCAGGTACCATTATTC
>Ga0256824_10000575_pt1 | contig 14215 bp, 15 predicted proteins | sample CV67metaG_FD_191570 | JGI IMG/M metagenome (GOLD analysis project Ga0256824, IMG submission 191570) | Hydrothermal vent microbial communities from East Pacific Rise, Pacific Ocean - CV67 | ecosystem: Environmental > Aquatic > Marine > Hydrothermal vents | place: Pacific Ocean: East Pacific Rise...
TTGGTTGCTTGAACAGCATGGGTAAAGTGTGTGGGGATATCATCAAAGGTCTCCATAAACTCAGAGATATTTGTGACAGCTTTGGAGGTTGAAAAAAACTTTTGAAAAAATTCTAAAAAATCACCTGATTCCTTTTCTAGCCATTCCCGTTCAGCTTGTGATTCAAGGAAATGTGCAGAGAGGGGAAGATTCTCATTTTTTGCCACCTCTACAGCCCGTTTAAGTACGATAGGGTGTACAGAGTAGGGTGAGTGTATGGCGATGGCAGGGATGATTCCGTGACCACACTGTTTAGAAGCATCAAGACGTTCTAAAAAATCTCCATACAACATATCGGCTGTGGTTGCATTTGAACCGATAAGTTCATTGAAAAAAAGAACTTTTTGTGGGGTCTCCATACAGATTTCAAGCTCTGTACCAAAACTAGAAATAGCCCCAAAAGTTGTGATACCTGAAGCCATCATCTCCTCACAGGCTTTTTTCATAACGGCATTGTCACATTTTCCTACCAGCTCTTCACGGTTCTCTATTACCGAGTCAAGCCATGGCATAAACCCACCATATTGTAAGGTTGTTTTGTTGGCAGAAAACTCTAAATGGACATGGGTATTGATAAACCCTGGATAGAGTACAGAGTTTTTCCCTCCATGGTCAATCTCTGCATCGGGATATTTTACTTGAAGGTTCTCTAGGCTATCTATTGCTTCAATTTTATCTGAAAAAGCAACAGCAAGGTTTTCTTCAAAATGGTTATCTATATAGATATGGTTTGGGTTGATAATTTTCATGGTTTTTTTCCTTATTGAGGTGAATTATAGCTTAATTTAAGAGCTTTTCTATCTCTTTCTCTAGCTCTTTTGGCTTGGTTGTTGAGCCATAACGTGAGATTACTTTTCCCTTTTTATCGACCAAAAATTTGGTAAAATTCCATTTAATACTCTCTGTCCCTAAAAAACCTGTTGCCTCTTTTTTTAAATATTGGTATAAAGGGTGAGCGTTTTTCCCATTAACAATGGTTTTTGCAAAGAGGGGAAAGGTGATACCATAGTTAATTTCACAGAACTCTTGAATCTCTTTTTCTGTTCCAGGCTCTTGTTCATTAAATTGGTTAGAGGGGAAGGCCAAAATTTCAAAATTTTGACTTTTATACTTTTTATAGAGTGTCTCAAGCCCTTTATATTGATTGGTAAAGCCACATTTACTGGCTACATTGACAATAAGGAGGGTTTTCTCTTTATATTTTGAGAGGGAAATCTCTTTCCCCTCAATGGTGATGACATTAAAATCATAAAGGGTGGGTGAAGGGTTTTCTGAAAATAACATGTTGACTCCTAGCAGTAAAATAAGTAGTACTTTTTCCATTTTTAATCCTTTTTTGAATTTTAACATATTTATTATATTGTGTGATTAAGAGTTCGTAAGATAGTTATAATGCTATTAGGAATATAATAAATTGAATATCAAAACAGAAGGAAAAAGATGAAAAAAGTAGCTTGGATAACGGATGATTTTTACTTACAACACGATACAGGGGCAGGGCATCCTGAATCATCTCAACGTTTGGAGAGTATTAATTTAAAAATAGAACCTATATTAGATAAACTTATCGAAGTTCAGCCCATCCCTGCAAAAGTGGAAGATGTAAAAACGGTACACAGTATGGAGATGATATTTGAGATTCAAGAGAAAGCTAGGATGGGTCTCCCTGTCGATGCTGATACCATACTTTCAAAAGAGTCTTTTCATGTGGCATTGAAAGCAGTGGGTGCTGGATTGGTTGCTGTCAATGGGATTAAAGAGGAAAAATTTGAAAGGGCTTTTTGTGCTGTTCGACCCCCAGGACACCATGCCACACCTACACAGTCTATGGGATTTTGTCTTTTTAACAACATTGCCATCACTGCCAAATATGCACAAAAAGAGGGTTATAAAAAAGTGATGATTGTAGACTTTGATGTGCATCATGGTAATGGAACACAAGATACTTTTTATGCCGATAAGAGTGTTTTCTATTTCTCTTCACATCAATCCTTTGCTTACCCTGGAACAGGTGCAGAGTCTGAAAAAGGGAGAGCTGAAGGGGAGGGCTATACAGCAAATTATTACCTGATGCCAGAGAGTGGCGATGAAGAGATTTTAGATATTTATCAAAACGATTTACCCAAAGCGTATGATTTTTTTCAACCAGATATTATTTTAGTCTCAGCAGGGTATGACCTACATGAAAGTGACCCATTGGCTCAGTTAAATGTCACAACCGAGGGGATTCGTCAAGTGGTTCGTTCCATTTTAGATTTGGGTGATAAACCTGTTATCTTTTTCTTAGAGGGTGGTTACTCTGTGACCGATTTGGGTTGGAATGTTGTGACAACTGTGGAAGAGATGTTGGTCTAAGCGATGAAGTTTATAGATTTCCATTGTGATACGGCATCCTTAATGCTTGAAAAAAATCAGCCCTTAAGAAAAAATTCACTTAAAATAGACCTTGAAAAGCTTCAAAATGGAAAAGCGATGGCTCAGTTCTTTGCGATGTATGTAGATAAAAAATTGCATCAAAGTACGTATGACTATTGTCTAAAAATGTTGGAAAATTTTAAAAAAGAGTTGGCTTTAAATGCTGAAATCATCTCTCTTTGCCGAAACCATAAAGAGTTAGAATTGGCTCAGAAAAATGGAAAAATAGGGGCATTTCTTACCATAGAAGAGGGGGATGCGATAGAGGGTGACTTAGATAAGTTGATTTTTTTTAAAGAACAGGGTATCTCAGCAATCACTTTGACATGGAATTATGAAAATGACTTGGGTTATCCAAATGTTGGTTGGCTTAATCAACATCGAGGGTTAAAGCCAAAAGGGATAGAGGCTGTAGAACTGATGAACACACTTGGTATGTTGATAGATGTTTCACACCTTTCTGATGGAGGGTTTAAAGATGTGTTAAAACATTCAAAAGCCCCTTTTATTGCGACCCATTCCAATGCCAGAGTGATGACCCATCACCCACGAAATTTGTCAGATGAGATGTTAAAACAGTTAGCTGATAGGGGAGGGGTAACAGGGATTAATTTTTTCAACAATTTTTTGGTGAAGGGTAAATTAAACGGAAAGTTAGAAATATCAAAAATAGAAGATATGGTTCGACATATTCAACATATAAAAAAGGTTGGAGGGGTTGAAGTTATAGGCTTGGGTTCAGATTTTGATGGGATTCCAAATCCAGTGGAGATAGAAGATGCTTCTCAAATGTTTAAACTTTCCGATGCTTTATTAACCAAAGGATTTCCATATGATGAAGTGGAAAAAATCTTTTGGAAAAATGGGGAAAGAATTATAAAAGAGGTTTTAAAATAAACCTCTAATTAAACCTTGTAATTTTGGGTTTAAGTGATTTTTTTGCAATCTCTTCTAAAAAGGTGGTCGCATAAGAGCCTTTTGGTAAGTAGAAGTTTATGGTTAAAGCTTCTGCCCCTTCATTATAACTAAAGCTTAAATCTTCTGGAAAAATCCACGCATAACGTCTGTCACCTTTTAGAGCATAGAGTTCAGAGTCATCAAACTCCTCTTCTAAAAATCTTGCATCCGATAAAGCTCTTTCCACTTTTGAGCCAACAAGCAACCCTGTTGGGCTTGATTTTTTAGCGATAAACTCTTTTGTTGCTTTGTTAAAATCTTGAATTGGGTATGACTTTCCATAAGGGTAAGATTTCATATCGTCACCAATAAAAAGTTTAAAAAATTGTGGTTGTTTTGCCAAGACATCGACAAGTTCTTGAGGGTATTCTAAAATTTTAGAGGCATCTTCTGCTTTGTTTTGGTTAATGGTTTTTGAAATATTGATTCGCTGTGACAACCAACCGTTATAGAGGTAACTTTGATAGGCTGAAACCAAAAGTTTCTCTTTTGCCCCTTTAAGTTTTTTACCTGAATGGGCAATCTCTTTCCCTTGTTCATAAGACCTAGCATCTTCTCCAAAACGTTGATATCCGTAATAGTTTGGAATCCCTTTTTCAACCATCTCTTTAGCAACTTTTTCAATATTGTTTTTAGCTTCTTTTGAGACATCATGTAAAACAATAGAAAACTTGTTCCCTTTGAGTTGACCTACTTTAATGGGAAATTTACTGTAGTATTTTTCAAGAATCTCTATTTTTTCTGTGGTTAAGTTTTTGATCACATCTCTTTCATACTGTTTAGGGATAGATATATATTGTATTGTGGTTGCATTTTTGTCTTTTAATCCAGCGTAACCAATATCTCGTTGTTCTAGTTTGGTAGCTTTTGCTATAACGGTTATGAGTTTAAAGGTACTCATGTCTGATTTTTTAATCTTCAAAATAAGGTTTGAACCTTTATCTGTAAATTTAAAAAGGGGAATCTCTTCAACAAAAAAACGCTCAATGGTTTGAGCGAAGTTGAAATTAATGGGCTTGTGATTGTATGCGTAAGTTTTATTCATAAAAGAAGTATAGCAGATATTATTTAAGGATTTTAATTTTAAATTCTATTCTTCTATTTCTCTTTTTACCTTTTTTTGTTTTGTTTGAGGCGATGGGTCGAGACTCTCCATAACCTATGGCTTCTATTCTATTTTTTGGAACACCTTGTTGTACCAGATAGTTCTTAACATGGTTTGCTCTTTTGGTACTAAGTTTTTGATTGTAAGCTTTTTTACCTTTGGCATCGGTGTGTCCCTCAATCACAATAAGCTCTTCTAAACAAGTATTTTTTACCGTATAGGCTAAACTATTGAGTAGAGGGTAGGAGTTTTTTTGTATATTGGCACTATTGTAGTGAAAATAAATTTTATTATTTGAGAGCAGATGATGAATCTCTTTTTGACATAAATCTTTTATAGGGGCGACTTGAATCTCATAAGTCCCTGTGTATGGGTTATGTAACTGTTTCTCTAAATCATCCAATAGGGTTAATTTACTTTTTTCACTTTGAGCATACCCTTGAAAATTAAACTCAGTGTTTATCATCTCAAAATGACCGTATCTTAAAGAACTTAATTTTTCTAGACCGAGTTTTGCACTCTCCTCCCAATCTGTGGGTGTACCAGTTTTCTCTTCCAGTTCATCAATAACATTAACTTTTCCAAATAATTTTTTTCCCTTTTCAATGAGTTGATTATGAATTTTACTATTTGGGACAACTCCTTTAATAAGAACAACTTTAGAACCGTTCTCTTTTGTGACACTTAGTTTATAGATGGGTTTTTCTTTTTCAGCAATCAACATTTTTGTTTTTAAATCAGGTTCTTGATAGGGGATAGTGATGTAATTTTTGACACTATGTATACCTTCGATGGTGTTGGCAATGCGTTCAGCTTTTTTTCTTTGGGCTTGATTTTTAGCTGTGCCTTCTAGTATAAGTGTTCTTGTTTGGCTTAGATTATTACCTTGAAACCCTTTGATTTTTACCCATTTCATATCTTCTTGGATATAAGAGGCATATACCTTTGATAATAAATCATTTTCAATTTTTTTAGATTTGTGAATAAAACAAAAATATGACAATAGAATTAAAAGGGAGAAAGTGAGTAGTAATGCAAACCGTTTTTTCATAAATTTCCTTTTTGATATTCTAATAGAAATTTTATAGATGATTTACTTTACAATGACTTAAATTTTAACAAAAAATAACTATTTTGGTAAAAATATATTTTTTTATGTTTCTTTTAAGGTAAATAAAGAGGAGACTCTTAGATTTTAAATAAGAGTCTTTAATGTTGTATTATCGTTTTGTTGCCTGATAAATAGGAATTACTTTAGGAAGTAAAGCTCTGATTTCAGAGATACGATTTGCAGGAGCTGGGTGGGTCGAAAGATATTCAGGAGAACTTCTTCCATCTTTTGCAAATTTTTCCCAGAATTGTAAGGCTGCTTGTGGGTTATATCCAGCTTTCGCAGCGAGGACTAAACCGATATGGTCAGCTTCATACTCTTGTGTTCTTGAGTGAGGTAACATAACACCAAGTTGTGTTCCGATTCCAAATGCTTGCATCACAGCTTGAGTTGTTTGAGGGTTTCCTCTACCTTGCATCACTGCACCAAGTACTTGTCCTCCCATCTGTGCTAATTGTCCTCGACTCATCCGTTCAGCACCATGTCGTGCTAAGGCATGACCGATTTCATGCCCCATTACAGCTGCCAGTTCATCATCATTTGCTACATATTTAAATAGCCCTGTATAGACAAATACTTTTCCTCCGGGGAGACAAAAGGCATTGGCTTCTTTATCATTTTTAATAACAAAAAATTCCCAATCATAGCTATTTTGATTTGAGACTGCAGCGATACGTTTACCAACCCTTTTTACCATGGTGTTTTTTTGTAAATCGGTGCTTATTTTCTCTTTGGCTAAAACGGCTTTGGCACTTTGGTAGCCTAATTGTACCTCTTGTTGAGGGCTAATCATTATCAGTTGACTCCGTCCTGTGATGGGTGCTTTAGAACATCCTATGAATAAAAGTGCTAAAATAGCAACCAAAGTTATCTGTTTAAAAGTTCTTTTCATGAAAATCCTTAATAGATGAATTGAACTTATTATATCAAAGATAATTAAAATATTAGAAATAAAAGAGGATAGCAAATGTTTAATATTGTGTTAGTAGAGCCACAAATTCCACCCAATACAGGTACAATTGGGAGACTTTGTGTTAATTTAGGGGCAACCTTACATCTAATTAAACCTTTAGGGTTTGATATTGACGATAAAGCTGTTACAAGGGCAGGGCTGGACTATTGGAAAGATTTAGACTTGGTTATTTGGGAAAGTTTTGACGAGTTTTTAGAGGTTCATCCCATAGATAATAATTTTCATTTGGCAACCACTAAAACAGATAAACTTTATTTTGAAGCGAAGTTCAAAAAAGATGACTTTATTTTATTTGGTTCAGAAACAAAGGGGATTAGAGAAGATGTGCTGTTGGCAAATAAAGAGCAGTGTATCACTATCCCTATGGGTGGTAAAGGGAGAAGTTTAAACCTTGGTATTGCTACAGGTATTGTGACCTATGAAGCATTACGTCAAAATTATGATGGTTTTCAAAAAATTACCATTAAAAACACATTGGAAGGATAAGTATGTCAGCAGGAGATATTTTATATGTTTCAGCATCTTTTTTGTTTGCTTACATGACATTTGTGATTATAAGAGGAAATTTTCAGCGTAAATTTGATGAAGATGGAAACAGATTGGATATGAAAGAGAAAGATAAAAAAGAGTAACCTCTTTTTTATCCAAACATCTTTTTAAAAGCAGCAAGTAGGACAGCAATAATCCCTTTGGGTCGTATCAGTTCTTCAATGAAATCTTTATAGGTTAAATCATGTTCCTCTAAAAATGCTTCTAAATAGCCTACCGACTTTTCCATACCATGCTTTTTTTCTATAGACAACATGGTAGCATAAAGTTCTGTAGCAGAATCAATAACATCTTGGGGTGCAGCTCTTCTAAATGCTGTCAGTGCAATAATATTACCATCGGCATCAAATTTAGGTTCTAAATCAGCGATTACCCAATAGTATCTACCATCTTTGGCTAAATTTTTTACAATTCCTGAGATAGGATTACCAGATAAGAGGCTTTTCCAAACAAGGAAAAATACAGCTTTAGGCATGTCAGGGTGTCGTAATATATTGTGTGGTGCACCAATAAGTTCAGCTTCACTGTAGCCTGATATTTCAGAAAAGTTTTTATTTGTAAAAATAATATTTCCTTTAATATCGGTCTTACTAACAATAAATTTTTTCTTAGAAAATTTTATCTCTTCATCTAAAACAATAGGTCGATAAATCATAACATACTCCTTGTATTTTATTGTAACAAAAATTGTTAAATAAAAAATAAAACTTTGATAAGAGAAATAAAAATTTTGCCAAAAAAGAGTCTAAAATAATTTCACAAGAGATAGTGTGTTGTATTTTGTTTTTAATTGTTCCATAAGTTGGAATAATGGGGAGAAGGGTCTTTAAAGTGAGAGGAAAACTCCCACTTTAAAATTATAGTAAAAAATTATTGTCTATTTTTACCAGCAATAATAAATCGTAATGCATTAAGTTTAATAAATCCTTCAGCATCTGATTGGTCATAAACATCATCTTCTTCAAATGTTGAGTGTGCTTCAGAGAAAAGAGATTTTTCTGACTCACGACCCACAACCATAACATTACCTTTGTAAAGTTTTAGTTTAACTGTTCCCTCAACATGCTCTTGGGTTGCATCTATTGCAGATTGAAGCATCTCACGTTCTGGAGACCACCAGTAACCGTTGTAGATAAGTTTTGCATAACGTGGCATTAGCTCATCTTTTAGGTGGGCTGCTTCACGGTCAAGAGTGATAGATTCTATGGCTCTATGCCCTTTTAACATAATAGTTCCCCCTGGTGTTTCGTAACAACCACGTGCTTTCATCCCAACATAACGGTTCTCTACAATATCAATTCTTCCGATTCCATGTTTGTTTCCATAAGCATTAAGCTCTGTTAAAATAGTAGCAGGACTCATTGCCTCACCGTTAATTGCAATAGGATCACCATTTTTGTACTCAATCGAGATATATTCTGCTTCATCAGGAGCATTTTCAGGGCTAACTGTCCATAACCACATATCTTCCTCTGGCTCTTTGCTTGGGTCTTCAAGTACTAAACCTTCGTAAGAGATGTGTAATAAGTTCGCATCCATAGAGTAGGGAGAAGCTTGACCTTTTTTCTTTTCGATTTTAATTCCGTGATCCTCTGCATAAGCAAGTAGTTTTTCACGAGAGTTTAAGTCCCATTCTCTCCAAGGGGCAATCACAGCAATATCAGAATTTAATGAAAGATATCCAAGTTCAAAACGTACTTGATCGTTCCCTTTTCCTGTTGCTCCATGACTTACTGCGTCAGCACCTGTTTCATTGGCTATCTCAATCTGTTTTTTAGAGATAAGTGGACGAGCAATAGAAGTTCCTAAAAGATACTCACCTTCATAAATAGTATTTGCTCTAAACATAGGGAAAACAAAATCTTTAACAAACTCTTCACGTAAATCTAAAATGAAAATATTTTCAGGTTTAATCCCCATATCTAACGCTTTTTGACGAGCTGGTTCAACCTCTTCCCCTTGACCCAAATCTGCTGTAAATGTTACCACTTCACAATCATACTCATCTTGTAGCCATTTTAAAATAATACTGGTATCAAGTCCACCAGAATAAGCCAATACTGCTTTTTTAATCTCTTTTTTTGCCATAAATACACCTTTACTCAATAGATAAAATTTGGTGGAATTTTATCACATTTTTCGTTAATAATAAGTCTATTTGGCTTTTTTAATATTTCTTAAATGCTCTTTGTATGAGTTGGTGAAATCATGGACACCTGATTTGTTTCTCATAAAGTAAAGATAGTCTGTTTTTTTAGGGTGAAGTACCGCATTAATCGCATCAACAGAAACCGAACAAATAGGGTAGGGAGGTAGCCCCTTGTTCAAGTAAGTGTTAAAGCCACTTTTGTCCTCTTTAATACGTTTTGGTGTCACTTTTACATGAGAATATTTTCCATAGTTTAATGTTCCATCCATCTGTAGAGCCATTTTTAGTTTAAGCCGATTGTAAATGACTGATGCGACAATGGGCATCTCTTCTTTGTTAGCAGCTTCTTTCTGTACAATAGATGCAATGGTTAAAATTCTAAGCCATGCTTTTTCATCATAAGTTTTAAAGTTTTTTATAGCAAGTTCTTTATATTTTTTATTGCTCTGGTCTACTAAAATTTTAATGAGTGTTTTTTCATCTATGGTTTGAGGAACATGATAGGTTTCAGGGATAATCCCTCCATCTTTATAGGGACTTAGCTCCTTATAGAATTTTTTTAACTTTTCTAAGTCTAATTTTTGTTCCTTGGCTGTATTTTCTAAAAATATAGGGAGGGTTTCCCCTGGGATTAAAGTGATAACCTTAATGGCTTCTTTTGCATTGGTGAGTTTGAGTAAAAAGTCTATACGGTTCATAGACCCTTCCCCTATCTCTAATGTTCCACTTTTAGGTTGACCTAAAAATACTAACATATATTTGTCAATAACACTTAAGGAATAGCCTTCATCTTGTAAATGCTTTATGATTTTTGTCACTGAACCTTTTGGTAAGGTAACTGTTTGCGTTGTTTTAATGGGTATAGAGATATAAAATATAAAAGCAATCAGTCCAATAATACTGAGTTTCACGAGTACTGAGATGAAGAGGTAAAATAGGTTAATAATTTTCATGAAATAATTATACTCACCTCAGCCTTAGTTTACTCTTGTATCTATTTACTAATTTTAAAGCTAAGCTCAGAGGCAAGTAAAAAATAGACCTTCTCCATCGCTTTCATCATCGATTCTGTACTCTCCCCTGTGACCACTTTTTTACTAAAAAGCTCAGTATCTGAGGTTTTTGTCTCTAAATTATTTATTTGGTAACTCCCTTCTAAGATGACGGTGTTTTTATAGGCAATAAAACGGTTAATTTTTAAAGAGACTTTTTTAGTAATTTTTTTATGACTCTCCCATGGATAAAGATTGATATCTGGATTGTTTAAAGATTTTTGTAAATAACTTATGAGTACGTTAGTAAGATGTTTTTGCATCGGAATTAACCAGTTTGCATCTTTTATACGTTCAACTTGATAGGGGGTAATCTGTTTGACCAATGAGTTGTCTTTTAAATATTTGGGAATCTCAATTTTTTCTATACCAATCGCTTTTTTATAATTATATTTAGATGTTATATTCGAGGTATCTCCTAGTGTATAATACTTTTTTGAAGAACAGCCATTGATATAGATGCTTAAAAGTAAAATAAAAGCTATTTTTATAAATTTGTTGTTCATTAGTCATCTCCTAATAGTAGTGCATTTGGTTTTCTTTCAAGTTTTCGACTCATCCGTTCTATAGATTCGGCAGCGAGTGAAAGTTCTCTTAATGTTGCTGAGAGTTCAGCCGAGAAGGTAGAGTCTGCACTGTAACCTTGGGTAAATGTTTGAAAGGTTCTCAGTGTTCCCTCTAGTTCTTGTATCGCCATACTCATGTCAGAGGGTAGCTGTTGAAGTGACTCATTTTCAGTGAGTCTATTGATGTTGTTGATGGTTTGGTTTAGGTTTAAAACACTATTTTCTATATCGGTTAAAAGTAGTTGAATCGGTTGATTAAGGTTTTCAATGGTGACATCGACATTCTCTATGACTTTGTTTGCACTATCTAAGGCGATATTGGCACTTTTAATGGCGACATCACTACTTTTCATAACGGTTGTAGCAGATTGAAGAAGCTCTTCTATTTTTAGTTTTTCTATTTTTACAATAACTTTTTTTACTTCATCTAAAATATTATTAGAGGCGATATTTTTTGCCGTTGGAAAGAGGCTAGAGTTATTATCCATAACAATTGTTGCCGATTTACTTTTGTCAAAAACCAAGTCAATAAACTTTGCTCCAACCATAGGAAGTGATGAATTTAGTTTGGCTTTAAGTCCTCCATTAACAAGAGAAACTATCACTTTCTCCCCACTTTTTTTAGAATTTGTATTTTCAAAAGCTTTGGTATGAATAATCGCAAAGACACTCGATTGAATTTTTTTACTTGATTCATCAAAATGGCTTTCAATATCAGTCACATACCCCACTTGAAATCCATTAAATTCAACAGGTGAACCAATTTCTAATTTATTGATGCTCTCTGCAAATTTAAACTTATAAATTTTATCCTCTTCACCTGTATTAAGATGTTTGGTTTTCATCTCAGTCAAACTTTTATAGAGGGGGAAAATCTGTTCTTGTGTAACAGGTGTTTCTTGTTTTGAAATTATGCTTTGTGTTGGGGTATAAATGGAGATTCCACCATGAACAATTTGGGAAACACTGGCAATATTGAAGTCCATCTTAGCTTGTGAAAAATCCATGGAAAAATTACTCTGTGAATAGAATTGACTTTTCTTAGTAATGTACTTGGTATATTCATCTTGTACAAAAATGGTAAAGTTTACCTGTTTACCATCAGGGGATATCCCCACCCTTTCAACTCGACCAACCTTTATCATACGGTAGTAGACATTTGAGCCATCGCTAATGTCGTAACTCTCTGGGGCTGAGAGGAGATAGTATTTCCCTTGGGCATCTGTATCTATGTAAGGGTCTTCAAGTCCGACAAATCTGTATTGACTCTCCCCCTCTTTGATTCCATGTAGTTTGATGTATGAACCTGAGAGTAGGGTATCAAGACCTGATACCCCATGAGAACCCACATCGGGATGGACTATCCAAAGTTTTGCTTTTGGATTGAGGTATTCTGCCACCTCTTTGTTCATTCTTGCTTGAACAACAACCCCTGTACCATCTCCTGAAAGAGAAATTTTAGTTACCATTCCGATGGTAACATCACGAAGTTTAATCTGACTCTGATTGGCAATAAGCCCAGCATTGGACTTAAAAGATATGGCAATGGTTGGTCCTATTTTTGAATAATATTGAAAGGCTAACCATAATGCAATAATCATAGCCAGAACAGGAACAAGCCAGATGGTGGTTAGTATTTGAACCCCTTTTGACTCTTTTACTTTGGGTGCATTATATTTTTTCATTGAAGTAGTTTCCCTCTTTTTTTATTAGTCTGGTATCGAATGATAAGGCTGATAACATGGTAAAAAAGACCATAAGTGCAAAAGCTGTTGCTCCTGCTCCAGGATAGACTTGTAGCCCTGAAAAGTGAATCAGTACCGAGAGTATAATCACAACAAAAACATCTATCATCGACCAAGGTCCAATCACCTCAGTGATGTAAAAAAGTTTATGTTTGTCTATCATGGATGATTTAACATTATACTTAGTTGAGATTAGCAAATAGATGATAAAGATAAATTTTAATATAGGAACAAACACAGAAGCTACTAAAATAATAAGTGCAATGGGGTAAGAACCATGTTCCCATAGGTGTATAATCCCTTCTAAAATAGTACTTTCCGTGCTAATCCCTAACTGTTTGCTTATGAGAATAGGGTAGAGGTTTGCAGGGATAAAAAGAATAATTGCTGTAAGTAAAAAAGCCAAAGTTTTATGATAGGAGATTCTTTTAGGGGTATAAATTTTAGAATTGCAACGTCTACATTCCACCTCTTCCCCTGTATCATAATTGACAGCTTCGCAGATATGACAACGAATAAGTTTATTTTTCATTTTTCTCTCCATAAATCTTATCATGATATTCCCAAAGCTCATAGAAACCAATATTTTTAGTGATAATAATATCTAAAAGAAGTGTAAAAATAAAAGCGATAAATGAAACCCCTAGTTCTATTTGTGCATAGTCAAAAAGTTTCACCATCGCTACCAAAAGGGAGATAAAAAAGATATCAATCATACTCCAATGTTGAATATGTGCCAAGAGGATAAGCAAACGTTTGACCAGATAACCAGCTTTTCCAAGCTTCATATAAATCAGTAAAAAAAAGAGAGAGATTATCATGGTTAAAGGGAAGATAACAATAAGAAAAAGGAGCATAATCCCAATAACATACTGCTCATTTTCAGCCATCACAACAAAGATAGACCCCAAAGTCAAACTCTGCTCCAATCCATTGATATTAATTGTAATAATGTTAAATTGAAAAGCAACAACCAAAGAGATAAAAGCTGTAATCACCAATGCCAAAGTCTTATCAATCATCTGTTCATCACGTTTATAAATAAGGGTATTACACTTGGTACAAAGTGCTTTCCCCCCTTTATGTAAAGGAATTTTTTGATGTAATGTATGACATTTTTTACAAATAATAAGATTATTAAGTTCGCTTTCTTTCATATGTAGATTATAGCAGAAATTGTTAATGGGTGAAATAATTGTGTTTTGCGTCGGCTGAAGCCAACGATTATAAAATAAACAGGAGAGGAAAATGGAATGAGTGATTTTAGTCAAGAGCGATATGTAGGGGTCGTACCGACGTGTCGATCCATGTTTGATGTGCCAATAGATTTGAAAAATAGAATGATATTTGAATGATTTTTTAACATTAGGATTGTTATTTTATGCCAATATGTGGGTAGACACATTGGTCTACCCCTACGGGTTAATTTTGATATGGAAATTGTTAAATATTAGCGATGTGTAGGGGTCGTACCGACGTGTCGACCCATGTTTAATGTGCCAATAGATTTTTGTAATAATTATAAATTTGAATAAAGAATATCTTTGTTCCATG
>Ga0256824_10000576_pt1 | contig 14214 bp, 16 predicted proteins | sample CV67metaG_FD_191570 | JGI IMG/M metagenome (GOLD analysis project Ga0256824, IMG submission 191570) | Hydrothermal vent microbial communities from East Pacific Rise, Pacific Ocean - CV67 | ecosystem: Environmental > Aquatic > Marine > Hydrothermal vents | place: Pacific Ocean: East Pacific Rise...
AAAAGAAAATTTGACAGGTATCATGACTTTTTACTAGATAGTCATACTGGATTTATAGGAAGTAGACTCTTGCAAGATAGTAAAGGCTCAGCCTATCTTCTTCATCAATATGATAAACAGTATCTATCAGATAAACCAAAATGTAGACATGCTATTGCTCTTGTTGCTGTTTCTGAAAACTTCTCTATATCACAGGTGAGGGTTGATTGTGGATTGTAATTATATGAGGGAATATAAATTGAGAAAAGTACTATTTGGGTTATTGTTTATAATGACAATGATGAGGGCAGAACTTCATCAAGTATGGGCAACACCAGATTTTGTAAATAGAGATATAAAAATAATAGATATACGTACACCCGAAGAATGGAAAGAAACAGGGATTGTTGAAAACTCTTATACTATTATGTTTTATGATGAAAAAGGTAATTTTAACGTAGGAACTTTTTTAAAACAACTCAATGCAGAAGTAAATAAAGATGAACAATTTGCACTTATATGTCGTACAGGTTCACGTACAGGTAGGGTTTCTAGGCTTTTGTCAGAAAAATTTGGCTATAACGTGATTAACCTTATGGGAGGTATTACGAAGATGATAGAGGAGGGTTATAAACCAGTACCATTAGATGATTATATTGAACCTGAACCTATACCTATAGATGTAGACTGTCCCTTAGCAATTAAAAATCTAAAAATTGACTCAATTCATGCATACAGTTTAAGTATTAGATGGGAAGAAGGTAGCAGTGATACCGTTGGTTATAAAATATATTTGGATGGTACATTATTTACAACTATTCATGCAGATAAAAATACCTATACATTAAATGGATTAGATGCTCATACCAATTATTTTTATAATGTTGTTGCTTATAACAGTGCAGGTAATTCAAAAGCAATTGGTGGCTGTTTTAAAACAAAAAAAGATGATTTTTCTTGGATGGTTCCTGTGTACTATAATATTTTCAATAAATAAATTATACTTTCTCTTTTAGAAAACTTTATGCTACATTGTTAACAAACTACCAAGATAAATACTAGCCTAATAATATATCAGTATAATGATTTTAGGAAAAGAATGTAGGAATGAACTACATTGGATTAAAAATGAAAAAAATAACAAAATTAATGGTAAGTATTTTAGGTTTTGTATTCTTATTTACAAATACATCTTTAGCTAAAAAAATAGTTGAGAAAAAGTTTATACCCATTGTATCAGATGAACTAATTTCTATGGCATCATATGATAAGATAACGTATACAACAGTAAATAACCTTAAAGTACCACCACTTTCATCAGATAATAGCTATAGAGATTTAGTTGTTCAATGTGAAGATGATATTTCTTATTTTCTTATGGCATATATGTATTATGATGGAACTTCGGTAACAGTAGACAAAGGAGATGTTGTCATTGATGAAAGATATAATAAAGACAATGTAGCCTATATAAAAGGACATATTGAAGGAAATGAACCTATTGTGATTACAGGTAATGTATTTCAAAATGATGAAATAGTTTCTAGTATAACAAAAACATGTAACCCTAATATTACTTCAGTAAATAGACTAGAAGTACCAATATTTAATGGAAATAGTCAAGGTAAATTAGTGATACAATGTGAAACAGATGTTGTTTATTACATCATGGCATACGATTGTCTAAGACAGGATACAAATCCATCCGTTACCACCAATAATGGCATTGCTGTTACAGATGAAAAAAGACATGTGGGTGAAGTATTTTATGTGAAGGGACACGTTGAAAGAACCAATGGATCTGTTAGTATTATGGGTCATGTATACAGTGGGGGAAAAGACTTGTCTAGATGGCCTAATTGGACACAAACTTGTCCATGATAAACAACTAATCTGCTATAATTGTTCCTTTATATCAAGGAACAATTTTATGCAAAACCTCACGGCACTACTAGTCAAAAAAACCACCCTTAACCAAAACCAAATCAAAAATATTTTAACTTTACTAGATAAGGGTGATACCATACCTTTCATTGCGCGTTACCGTAAAGAGCTTACGGGTGGGGCAGATGATGAGCAGTTGCGTTTGTTTCATGATGTGTACTTAAGTGCTAAGCGTTTGTTAGAGCGTAAAGAAGAGATACTGCACATCTTAAAAGAGCGTGAACAGTTAGATGCTAAATTACGTGCTCAGGTAGAAGAGGCAGTGACTATGACAGCCTTAGAAGATATCTACCGTCCCTACAAGGAGAAGAAGAATACCAGAGCCCTCACTGCCATCAAACAAGGCTTGGAACCACTTGCTAATGTACTTCAATCAGCTAAGCTTAGTAAAGAAGAATTCATGGGTAAAGCAAAGCAGTTCGTACGAGGTGAGGTGAAAGATATCGCTCATGCCATTAAAGGCTCACAAGACATCATCGCAGAGCGTTATGCAGAGCAAGCTAAAGAGCGTGAAGTCTTACGTGAAATGGTACAACGTCATGGGAACATAGAAGTAAAGGGTACGAAGAAGTTTGTAGACAATGGAAGTTTCAAAAACTACAAGTCACATTCTGAAAAAATTGCCTACATCCCTTCACACCGTTACCTAGCCATCAAGCGTGGAGAGAAAGAAAAAGAACTGAGTGTAAAACTTACCATAGATACAGTACGTTACTTAGATACCCTTAAACGCTATAAGATCCGTGACTACATGGGAAGCTCAAAGTCTTTACTCTTAGATGCTTACAAAGATGGCTTCAAACGCTTGCTTTACCCCTCTATAGAGCGTGAGGTGTTTGCACTACTTAAAGAAAAGGCAGACATGGCTGCCATAGGTGTCTTTGGTAAGAATATGACACAACTTTTTATGATACCACCTGTGACAGGGAAGGTACTCTTGGGTGCTGACCCTGCGTTTCGTACAGGGTGTAAACTAGCAGTCATAGATGAAAACGGAATGTACCTAGACCATGCAGTTATCTACCCCGTGCCTCCACGTGATGAGTATGAGAAGTCACGTGACGTGGTGGTAAAGCTAGTTAAAAAGTATAACATCCAAGGTGCAGCCATAGGTAACGGAACAGCGAGTAACGAAACCCAAGCCTTTTTTGCCAAGCTTAATGCTGATGGCATCACTATCCCTTATACGGTAGTTTCAGAAGCAGGGGCATCGGTCTACTCGGCTTCAAGCATTGCAGCCAAAGAGTACCCAGACTTAGATGTCACCATACGAGGTGCCATCTCCATAGCAGGGCGTTTGCGTGACCCTATGGCAACTCTGGTGAAGATAGACCCTAAATCTCTAGGCATAGGACAGTACCAACATGACGTAGACCAGAAGCTCTTAGAGCGTAAACTCCATGAGGGTGTAGAGAGCCTAGTAAACAACGTAGGTGTAGATGTAAACTCAGCTTCGGCTTCACTCTTGTCTTATGTGGCAGGTGTTGGGGCTAAGGTGGCAGAGAATATTGTGAAACACCGTGAGAATGAGGGTACTTTTGATTCTAAAAAAGCACTACTCAAAGTCAAAGGCTTAGGAGCCAAAGCCTACGAACAAGCCGCAGGCTTTATGCGAATACGTGACGGGAAGAGTGTCTTCGACAACACAGGCATACACCCTGAGAGTTACGGAGTAGCAAAAGCACTAAAAAAGTATGATGACCTGAGTGACACCAAAGCTATCGCCTCTGAACTAGGCATAGGAGAACCCACCCTCAAGGACATCATCAAAGAGCTAGCTAAACCAGGGTTTGACCCAAGAGAAGAACTACCAAGCATCCCTTTTAAGCAAGGGCTTACAGATATTAACAGTCTAAGAGAGGGGAGTATCGTTTCAGGTGTGGTGCGTAACATCGCAGACTTTGGGGCTTTTGTAGACATAGGGCTTAAAAATGACGGGATGATACATATCTCTGAGATGAGTGAGAAACGCATTAAGCATCCTTTGGAGGTCTTGAGTGTCAATCAGTATTTGGCTAGGGTTGAGGTGATAAGTATTGATTTGGAGAAGGGGAAGGTTGGATTGAGTTTGAAAGAGATATAGATAAAGTATAGTATAATATCTACTAAAACTATATTATTTATATAATATATGTTATAATATCTTTAAAGGATAGTATATGTATGCACTTAGCACCCCTAAAGAACTCATTGTTAAGCTCTCTACACTTATAGAGAAAGAACGTCGTGTACAGACTATGAAACAAAATGAGTTAGCCTCACGTGCAGGGATACCTCTTCCTACATATAAGCAGTTTCTTTATCAGAAGAAGATTTCATTAGAAAATCTCTTTAAATTACTCTTTGCACTAAAGCTTCATAATAATATCGCAGGACTGCTACAAGAAAAAGAGTACAGCACCCTAGATGACTTAAAAAATAAAGATACCTTGCCTAAGAGGATACGCTGATGAATGTAGAGATACACCCACACATCTATGGACATAAGATAGGTACACTATTGCTAGATGCTGGGCGTGTATACTTTGAGTATGATGATGCCTTTAGGGCTTTGGGCTTAGAGATTTCGCCTATGAAGTTACCTACACAGTCTACCCGACTCTACACCAACGGTGACGATGTTGCATACTATGGTGGACTTGCAGGGGTATTTCATGACTCTTTGCCAGATAGATTTGGTACTAAGGTCATAGAGCGATACTTTGAAAGTAAAGGTATAGCCTCTCATGAATTAAATATCATCCAAAAACTTATGTTTGTTGGTGCTAAGGGAATGGGTGCTATTAGCTATGAGCCTAACGAAAAGCTATTGGAACAGCATAACATACGAGAGAGTATAGAGATAAGTGCATTTGCTGACAATGCCAAAAAGGTGTTAGGGGGAGAGTCATTAGAGGTAGTAGATGGGGTACTGGCTTTTATGGACAGTGCCGCCTCTGCAGGTGGGGCTAGAGCCAAGGCTGTTGTAGGCTATAACCCACAGAGTAAAGAGATGATCTATGGACTTAGAGATACCCTACCTGAACCTTATGAACACTGGTTACTCAAATTTGATGTAGCCAACGAGCAGGGGGCTAGCTCTGACTATACGAAACTAGAGTATATCTATATGCAGATGGCATCTGAAGTAGGCATAGCAGTACCCAAGTTAGAGCTACTAGCCCATGGTAACCTTGCCCATTTTATGATAAAACGTTTTGACAGAGTAGACAGCGAGCGAATACACCTACACTCACTCTCTGGCATGACACACTCGAACATACACATACCTAGACACTACAGCTATGACAACCTACTGCGACTCACACGACACATCACAGGTAGCCAAGCAGAGGTAGAAGAACAGTACAAACGCATGGTATTTAACATCATCGCACGAAACCAAGATGACCATGCCAAAAACTTCTCATTTATGATGGACAAGCAAGGCTCTTGGAGCATCTCTCCTGCGTATGACATCACCTATGCCAACGGTAAGGGCTACACCAAAGAGCATCAGCTCTCACTTAAAGGGCAGACTTCATCGTTTGAGCGTAAGATGTTGGTAGATTTTGCAGTAGAGCAGTCACTAAGTAAACAAGATGCCCTAAACATCATAGATGAGGTACAAGAGGTACTCTCTGGTTTTAGTAAAAGAGCTAAAGAGTTAGAGGTAAATAAAGAGAGTATAGAACGAATTGCTAAGGCTCATTTGTTGAAAATGTGATGATTTAGGGGAAATATATCAAGTGTCCGTTGGAAGTCATTTATGCTCTTTTTCAGATTAAGTGTATATAATGTACATATACAAAAGGCAAAATATGGAATTTGATTGTTTAGATGCAGAGTCATTGACTGGTTTTAATTGGGATGATGGCAATGTGTATAAAAATGAGAAGAAGCATGGATTAAATTATAAACGTATAGAAGAAGTCTTTTTTAACGAGCCTCTTCTAATCGTTGAAGATTTTTCACACTCTTATGCTGAGTGTCGCTGTGTTGCCTTTGGGCGAGACAATAAAAATAATAAGATTATGGTAGTGTTTACTGTAAGAGATGGCTTGATACGTGTGATATCTGCAAGAGAAATGACGAAGAAGGAGAAAAACTTTTATGAAAACAACAAAAACAATCCCTACCTTTAAAAATGAGAATGAAGAACGAGAGTTCTGGGAAAAGAATGATACTTTAGAGTATTTGGATACTTCAAAAGTAAAGGCTGTACGTTTCCCCAACTTAAAGAAGACTACGAAGAGTATCTCTATTCGTCTTCCTGTAGATATGTTAGATGAGTTAAAGGTCAAAGCCAATAGTATGGATGTACCTTATCAATCTTTGATAAAAATGCTTTTACAAGAGGGGCTTTTTGGTAAGAATTAGTAGATATTCAATGCCAGACCATAAAATTGAATATAATAAAATATCTAGAAAACTTAGGAATAAAAAATGAACGAAATTATTTGTCCAAATTGTAATACAGCTTTTAAAGTAGATGAAGCAGGTTTTGCAGATATTGTGAAGCAAGTGCGTGACCATCAGTTTGAAGAAGAGTTGGCAAATAGACTTGAGCTTGCTGAGAAAGAGAAAGAGAGTGCAGTGAAGCTCGCAGAAGCGACTATGAAAAATTCGCTTCAAAATGAGTTGGCTCAAAAAGAGCTAGAGCTTTCTGAAATGGCATCTAAAATCCAAAGTGCAGAGAGAGAAAAAGAGAATGCCATCAAGCTTGCAGAGGCGACTGTTAAAAATACGCTACAAGAAGAGTTAGCAAGAAAAGAGAAGCAACTTTCTGAAGCACTTGCAGAGAAAGAGTTGGCAATCTCTAAAATGAAATCTCAGATTATCAATGCAGAGACAGAGAAAAGACTTGAAATTTCAGAAGCTACTAAAAAAATAGAAAAAGAGCGTGATAACCTTATTCATGATTTAGAAATAGAAGAAAGGGAAAAAGAGTTACTCGAAAAATCAATTAAAGAACAGTTTAGAAATCAACTTGTTGTAAAAGATGAAACTATCAAGATGAGAGATGATGAAATAGATCGTTTAACAGATTTTAAACAGAAACTTTCAACAAAAATGATTGGTGAAACACTTGAACAGCATTGTGAATATGAATTTAATAAACTGCGGGCTACAGGCTTTCAAAATGCGTATTTTGAAAAAGACAATGACTCGCGTGGGGGTACCAAGGGTGACTACATCTTCAAAGAAAGTGATGAAGAGGGCAATGAGATCATCTCTATCATGTTTGAGATGAAAAATGAAAATGATGAGACCAGTACCAAGAAGAGAAATGAAGACTTCTTCGCCAAACTAGACAAAGACCGCAAAGACAAAGGGTGTGAGTATGCCGTGCTAGTCTCACTACTCGAGTCTGACAATGAGTTTTACAACACAGGTATAGTGGATGTCTCTTACAAATATGAAAAGATGTATGTTGTACGACCTCAGTTCTTCATCCCCATTATCACACTGCTTAGAAATGCGGCGATGAACTCTATGGAGTACAAAGCAGAGCTGAACCTGATGAGAAATCAAAACATAGATATCACCAATTTTGAAGAGAAAATCAATGCTTTCAAAACTGGATTTGCCAGAAACTATGACTTGGCGAGTCGTAAGTTTAAAACTGCCATAGACGAGATAGACAAAACCATCAGCCATCTACAAAAGACCAAAGATGCTCTGTTGTCATCGGAAAATAACTTACGCTTAGCGAACAATAAGGCAGATGATTTGACTATTAAGAAGTTAACTTATGGGAACCCTACTATGAAGGCTAAGTTTGATGCACAGAATGGGGATGGTTATGATGGGGAATTAGATTAACCCTTTGTTGACATTATACACCAAATGGTATATAATAAAACCATCAATCCAAAAGGAGTCATGATGCCAAAAGTACAAACAAGCCTACGTTTAGAAGAAGAGACATTCAATGAAGCCAAAGAGATACTCAAATCTCTAGGTATGAACTTTACTGAGGCGGTGAATGTGTTTGCTTCTATGGTGGTGCAAGAGAAGGGGCTACCCTTTAATGTGGTGGCTTCTTCTTACCCTAGCATTAGCTATGAAGAAGCACAGCAAAAAGTGCAACGTTCCATAGACAACATAGAGAAAACTGAGGGCATACCTTCTGATGTGTTTTTTGAAAAGATATTAAGCTAAATGCAAAGCTATCGTGTCATCATAGAACCCGAAGCAGGGGATGATCTGGCAAATATATATGCGTATATCTCTAGTAATGATAGTGTGACGCAGGGGCAGAGGTTTTTACACAAACTTCAGATAGCCATAAACTCACTAAACTACATGCCAGAGCGTTTTCGTAAAAGTATCTACATAGATGATGGTAAAACATATGACATGGTAGTACATGGCTACACTATCTGTTATCATATACGTGAAGAGATGGTACATGTGGTGGCTGTGTTTCGACAGAGGGCGTTGTAGGGTGGGTGTTTCCAGTAGGAAATACCCTTAGGTACAACCCTACGCATAAGGAAATACATACTACCTATTACACTTTTTTTGTAAGGGTTTGAGAAGTGTAAAGTTTAGAGTATAATATTTGTTAGAATATTGTGAATAGTTGGGAGGTTATCATTATCACCTGACTCCTAGTGTTTGCTAGTGTATAACAGTGAGTGAGACTAGGGAGATGTTTCAGAGGGTGGAGTTGTGATAAAAATGATGGAGAATAAATTAGTATGAGTATTCCTGCAAAAGTACATTTTGGACTAGGGTTTGGTTTTAAATATCAATATTTATTAAGTCTATTGCTTCATGGATTAATGAACTTACATAAAGATAAGCCATTAATTAATCAAAGAAAATTTCTTTCTTGTAAAAATTATATGATAAAAAACTTGAATAGTAATCCAGCAATACATGCAAATGTGAATAGTTTTATACAACGGATACAACAAGACTTTTCAAGTTTTTCAAATTTTGATTATAATATTAACTCATTGTTATTGCTTGAAGGTGAAGATAAGTTTTTTGAAGATATAAATATTTTTTCTACATATAATAATTCTTCTAAAATTGATTTTATACAAGTTAAAGGATGTGGAGAATCTAATTGTAGAGGTACTTTAAATAAAGCAGTAATAAAAACATTTAAAAATATGATAGATAATACCAATACTCAAGTACCTTTTACATTAACAATACTTATTAATGAAGAATTAACAAACTGGTATTATTTACGACATTATAAAGATAGAATTAAAATGATTATTCTTATATTTAGAAATATATTAGATATGTATCAGATTGCAGCAGCAAAGAAAAATAAAATAATTAATATTTTTGAAAATTATTTGGTAGATATGTATCTATTTGGTCCATCGACAAGTGTTTTGAATTTTGTTCAACAAAATTCGACAACTAATGAATATAATAATATTTTCTATTCATTATTATCCCAAAATAGTAACTATTTAATAAATAAATTTTTAAAAATAAAACATATAGTTGATAATACAAGAATAATAAATAAGTTAGATCATAGACTAATATATCTTTTTTTAAAGTTCCACTATGGAAATGATAAATTAAAAAAGATATTATGGAATATAGAAATGAAATCAATGTCAGGGGTAGCTTTGCCCTTAAATATTTTTAGAGTACAGTTACAAAAAATAAATTTTAATTCAACATATATGTCTACTATACGTTTTTCAAGAGGTCATCAATTAAAAAAAGGTAAGATATTATGATTTTGGTATGTTTTGGCGATAAGTATGATGATGTTTCATACGGGAAGAAGCAAAATAGTCTATACGGGCAGGTAACTGCTTCCGCTGCGCTTCTTCAGTCACCTGCCCATATAGACTATCGTCTATATAAAGAGCTTATTCGGCAGGTATGTTAAATGTTAGTTAGCAAAACATATCTTAATCAATATGAAAAAATTATTAGTGTCATTTCTGCAAAAGTTAATCATTACTTATACATAAATGAGTTAGTGGATAAAAACTATAGTATACAACCTTCTTTCTTTCTACGTTTTCTTTCAAATAAGACACCTTATTATTCTGAAATAATTATGTATAAAAATAATAAAAAAAGAATTCTTCACGAACCAATGTTAGAATTGAAATATATCCAAAAGTTTATTTTAAACACTGTTCTATACAAATTTACTTATATGTATAGATTTTCTTCTTCGGTTAAAGGTTTTTTACCCAATGAGAATATTATTAAAAATGCTACTCCACATTTAAATAGAGTAGCCATTGTAAAAATGGACATAAAAGACTTTTTCCCCTCTATAACAAGAAAAATGATTTACAATATTTTTAGAAAATATAATAAATTTTCTTATGAATATGCTTATATACTTTCTCATTTGGTTACCTATGATAATGCTTTACCACAAGGTGCACCTACAAGTCCATTTTTGGCTAATATTTGTGCTAATGGTATTGATTATAAAATCAATAAATTAATAGAAGTAATTAATGAACGACAAAAGATGAATATCGCCTATACACGCTATGCTGATGATATTACTATCTCGTTTGATAAGCCTTTTAATTATGACTATATTATTAATGTTGTGACTAAAATTATTTTTGATGAAGGCTTTTATCCTAACTTGCAAAAGACCAATATTATCAAGCATCATCATTGTCAAATGGTTACTGGAATAGTTGTAAATAATAATGTACCTACTATAGAGAAGAAGCAACGGGAGAAGATTAAATTTATATTGGGTATTTGGAAAAAATATGGAATTAATGATGCCATTGAATTATGGAATAAACATAAGTTTGGTCGAGTTATTAATATAACCACAGAAGATAAAGGTGTAGGAAAATTTCTTGAGGTAATTGAGGGAAAGATTACTTATTTTCATATGGTTAATGAAGAGCAAAATAAAAAGTTATTTACGTTATATAAAGAATTGTATGATGAGATTGAATAATATAATGACCCTCTATATTAGAGCCATCCAATGCTATACTTCCTTAGCCCCTTACGGCATAACTGAGAATGTATCCTTATTACCTTACGTGGTGGTGTGACCCACCCTACGAGAGAAATAAATGATAAGAAACAACCTATTATCTTATCATTAAATAACACTTTTATGATATAATAAACCAATTTATCTTATCAATTAAAGAAAAACGATGCAAAAAAACAAACTATGGATATGGCAACATACACATTACCCTCATTTTACCTATGATACTAAAGCCATAGAAACACACCTACTAGAGACCATTAGAATACAAGGGCAGCTAGAGGGGAGTATAAAGCATCTGTCTCTTGATAAGCAACATACATTCCAAACCAATACCATACTAGATGAGATACTCTTTACTTCGTATATGGAAGGGGAAGTGCTGCACCGTGACAGTGTGCGTTCGTCACTCCGTAAACAGTTTGAAGATGTAGATGACCATAAAGGGAGCAAACATACAGACAACATAGCCTCTGTACAGTATGATGTCAATACCAATGCAAAGCCTCTGAGCCTAGAACGTCTGCACCATTGGCATTATGAGCTTATGGTGGATGGGGAGTATGGTGCTACGCAAGTCACCCCTGGGGCATTTAGAAACTATGATGAGATGTATGTTACCTCAGGCAAGGGGGCAAAGACTAGGGTACATTATGTAGCACCTCCTTCAGAACTGTTAGATGTACAGATAGAGGACTTTTTGGCGTACTGCAATAGCACTAGAGATAACCCACTCATACAAAGTGCCATCGCCCATATTTGGTTTGTGCAGATACACCCTTATGGAGATGGTAACGGTAGGATAGCTAGAAATATAACCAACTATCTACTCTCTAAGGGGTTGGGACTAGATAGCAGATACTTTTCTCTCTCTCATGCTATAAACAATGACCTCAAAAACTATGGAGAGCTACTAGAGCAGAGCAATAGGCTGACTAAAAATCCAAACCTAGATTTGACCTCGTGGATAGTGTGGCACACGCAGATTGTACATAGTGCCATAGAGATGTCTATAAACGCTATAGATAAAACCATAGTCAAAACAAAGTTTTATGACAAAATAAGAGAGATAAAAATAAGCCAAAATCAATCTAAGGCTATCAACTTCTTGTTATCGGGAAAAGAGGAGAGTATAAACAACAGTATGTATAGGGCTATCACAGATACAAGTCAAGTCACAGCATCTAGACAGCTAAATGACTTGGTAAAAAAAGGTGTTTTACAAAAAGTAGCAAACCAAAAGGCACGTAGCAGTGCGTATGAGCTTTGTTTGTAGAGAGATAGGAGATAGAGTGGTCAGGATAACTCTATTTAGACTATAGTATACCCAAGGGTATTTCCGATGGGCAAGCCAACCCTACAAAACTTTTAAAAACTCACTTACTTTTTCAGCTTTTCGTATTTTAAAAATACTAAAAACTTAGAAATTGCACTTTTGATTTAAATTCGGGCAATTTACAACTCATCTACTTTATTGGTTTGGAAGTTTAAAATAGATGTCGCACCAACCCTCTGGGTCTATCTTTCCTTCTACAGTTTTACACTCATTTGTTTCAGAAATGAAGTGCATACACTCTTTACATGCTTTACCATCTTTAGGTGTTGCTTGATATTTGACAAGCTCTTTTGGTGTTTTTGCATAGAGTGGTACAGTGTAAAAACTAGCTAATCCTAGTACAGACATAGTTTTAAAAAAACTTCTTCTTGATTTTCTTTTTTGCATTTCATTCTCCTTTAAGTGTTGGAATGTTCAGTTCGTTCTACGCTGTCTACATAGTCACATAAATCACTGTTTTTATTACAGGGGTCGATGAAGCCGTGCCGTGACTCGAAAAAGAACTCAAGGTTTTGTGAAACAAAATCCCAATTGACAAGTCCCCACCATTTTTCAATGTATTCAGGTCTTGCATTTCTATAGTCAATATAATATGCATGTTCCCATACATCACATGTCAATAGTGGTGTATGTGCAGAAAGAAGAGGGTTACCTGCATTGGAAAATGATTCGAGAACCAAAGATCCTGAACCATCAACGCTCAACCATACCCAACCAGAACCAAACAGACCCGCTGCTATTTTAAGGAAGACTTCTTTAAATGCTTCTATAGAACCAAAATCTCTATTTAGCAACTCTACTAACTGTTTTGAAGGTGTAGTTGTTTCACTTGTCATCCCCTTAAAATAAAAGTTATGGTTATACACTTGTGCAGCATTGTTGAAAATGCCTCCTTCTGAAGTCGTAACAACTTTTGCAAGATCCATATCGGCATATATTGTATCTTTAATCAATTTATTTAGGTTTTTAATATACCCAGCATGATGTTTACCATGATGGTACTGTAATGTCTCTTTTGAGATATAGGGTTCCAAAGCATTTTCATCAAAGGGTAAATTCATTAATGTATGTGTCATCATAAAATCCTTTCTAGCATAATATGGACTTATTATATATTAGTGTAGATGGTGTGTAGTATGTGTGTATTGCATAATTTTAAAAGATATAAGCAGAGAAGTTGTTCCAATTTGGAATAACTTGCCAAGGATTAATGGGCAATTAATGGGGACAGACAAGATAAATATCGTTAAAATATTAAATATAACCATTATTTTAACGATTTTATATACTTTATCATTAAAATATGTTAAAATACTTCTATGTTAACGAAAAAACAAACCACTAAAATAGACACTCTACGTAAAGAGTACTTCCAACACGCCATAGGTAAAGAGCAACTACTCAAACTTATATCTGAAACAGAAGTTTTTGAGCAGGTGTATAACTCTAATGCGATAGAGAACTCAACACTCAGCATAGAAGAGACGGAGAAAATCCTACTACAGATAGACTTGGACAGGTATGTCTCTGAACGAGAGATACATGAAGCCAAGAACCTAGCACGCATCACTGAGTACATAGACAACAATGCCAAAGACAAAGCACTAAGTTCTGAGATGATGTTGTTTCTTCATAAAATACTCATCTCTAACATAGACAATGACATAGCAGGTAGGTTTAGAGAGGGAGATGAATATGTGCGAGTGGGGAATCACATAGCTCCTGCACCATCGAAGATAGCAAAAGGGTTGGAGCAAGCATTTATGCGGTACAAGGGTGATGCATCTGCGAACATAGTAGAACGCATAGCACGATTTCATCTTGACTTTGAGACTTTGCATCCTTTTATAGATGGCAATGGACGCATAGGACGAAGCTTGAACAACTACTTGCTCATACGAGAAGAGTATGTGCCTATAAACATACGTTTTTTAGATAGACAAGAGTACTACAAAGCATTCCAAGAGTTTAATATGTTTGAAAAGACAGAGATAATGGAACA
>Ga0256824_10000577_pt1 | contig 14211 bp, 15 predicted proteins | sample CV67metaG_FD_191570 | JGI IMG/M metagenome (GOLD analysis project Ga0256824, IMG submission 191570) | Hydrothermal vent microbial communities from East Pacific Rise, Pacific Ocean - CV67 | ecosystem: Environmental > Aquatic > Marine > Hydrothermal vents | place: Pacific Ocean: East Pacific Rise...
CTTGGCGTTTAAGTTCATTTGGGTGTTCAACTTTTAACTCAACAGCCATTGCAACAAGTACTTCAATGTTTTGAGTACGAAGCTCATCTATTGTAGCACCTTTGACTGGTGTGTGTGAACGGTTTTTGTTATTGTTGTTTTTAGGTTTTGAAGTGTTTGACTTGTTGCGAGATTGTTGTGAACTGTTTTCACTCATATAATGACTGCCTTAGTTTTTTTGATTAGTTAAGAGAGGAGAGATGGAAGATACCTTGCATATCTATTTGTTGATGTAATTTTACACTATATTAGGAAGTAAAGTCAAGCTTTAGTTTTTGATTAACTCTTTTTGCCTCTTTTTTGTACTATTTACACGAATAAGATAAGAGTATCTATGTTAAAATGCTAGATATCTAAAAATATTATACTAATTTTAATAGGAATAATCATGACAATAAAAAATAAACTAATTGGTGTAATGGGTATCTCAATCCTTTCTATGATTCTAAATATATTTATCGTAAACTATATGTTAGATAAGAGTGAAAAACTTCAATCCACTAAACTAAGTATTTTAAAGTTAAATACAGATATGAACACATTGGTCAGTTTTAGTGCAAAATTTGTTGAGTATAAAAAAGAGGAAAATATTCTCTCGTTTGAGACTCACTATAAGATGATTGTTGAAAATATGAAGCAGTTTGAACCAGAACTGCAAAACCTTAAAATAGAGACAGAGAGTTTACAAAAACTCGTAGGGGACTTAGAAGCATATAAAAATAGTTTTTTAGAGGTTGTGGCTATTCAGAAAGTTTTAGGTTACTCTCCAAAAGATGGACTCAGAAAAGCATTACAAGCAAGTGTTAAAAAAGCGAGTATAGATGCAAAAAGACTTCAAAATCAAGATGTCTTTAGTATGGTTTTAACCTTAGAAAATCTTGACAAAAGTTTTAGACTCACACATAATAAAAAGTATCTTAAAAAGTTTAAACGCTCTTACAATGCACTCATATATTATATTGATGGGAATATTGAAGAAAAAGAGTCCATCAAAAAGAACTTAGCGTATTATAAAAAAACTTTTACAGAATTTGTCAAAGCAACAGAGAAAAAAGGCTTTAACTCTCATTTAGGTGTACTTGGGAATATGAATACTCTTATGGAAGAGAATAATCAACTTTTAGTAACAATGTTGCAAAAATATACTCCAATTATAGAAGAAGAAATTATATCTTTAGAACAGTTTTCATTTTTTGTACAGGTGAGTTTTGGTATTGCAATTATTTTAATGCTGTTATTTATTATCAATAGTATTGTTAAACCTTTAAGTAGGCTTATTCTTGCATCTAAAAACCTTACAGAAGGGGATGGGGATTTAACAATTAGGTTGAGTACCGATACTAAAGATGAAATTGCAGAGGCTAATTATTATATAAATAACTTTATTGAAAAAGTACAGATATTAATTCAAGGAGTTATTCACTCCTCATCAGAAAATTCTCAAATGTCACATCGCTTGCAATCAACAGCCTTAGAAGTTGAGAAGCGTTCAGAGCTTGAAAATAGTGAATTAAAAATTGTTGTAGATGATACAGGTATGATTCGTTCTGACCTTATTCAAGCAATAGCTGAAGCCGAAGTTGGACAAGATGATTTAGCACAATCAAATAATAATCTTCAAGAGACTCAAGCAGAGATTCTTCAACTTGTTAACAAGGTTCAAGAGACCTCTCAGATGCAACTAGAGTTAGCAGCTTCACTCTCTCAACTCTCCTCAGATACTGCACAAGTAAAAAGTGTTTTAGAAGTTATCGCCGATATCGCAGAACAGACAAATCTTCTTGCACTTAATGCAGCTATTGAAGCAGCACGAGCGGGAGAACATGGACGAGGTTTTGCAGTAGTTGCTGATGAAGTGCGTAAACTTGCAGAGAGAACTCAAAAGTCTTTAGTTGAGATTAATGCTACGGTTAATGTGATAGTTCAAGCCATAGTTGATAGTTCACAGCAGATGAATGATAACTCGCAAGAGATAGAGAAACTCACTACTATTTCTCATGATGTTGGAAATAAAATTAACGAAACGGTACAGATTATGTCGAAATCTTCAGAGATGTCAAAAAACATTATTGATGGCTATAAAGAAAATGCGAAAAAAACAGATGTAATTATAGATAAAATTGAGCATATCAGTAGTATTTCAAATGCGAATATTGCGAGTATTGATGATGTGGCTAAAGTGAGTACAAATTTAAATGAGATGACGGAGGAGTTAAGCCTTAAACTACAAGAATTTAAAGTATAGGGCTTTAGCTAATGACTCTGGCACTGAAGCTTTTTTGTACTCTTTTTGGCATACTCTTGGTAGGTTTTCTTTTTGTAATGCTTGAACCTTCTAAGAGTATGCACCATACAAAAATTCAAGCAATAACTAGCATAACAAAACTTCCAGGACTCAGCCTCTCTACACCTCCTTTTCAAGAGAGAATCCCCTTTTACAAAGATAGTTCAAATCGCTTTTACTTGAATGCAAACTCGTATAACTATATGGAGTTTGTGTATGCTCAGTAAAGGTTATTTTAGTTTTTTACTACTCCTTCTTGTAACACAGAGACGAAAATATTTAAGTATCTTTTTTATCTCTACATTTATGGTTATGCTCTTAGCTTCGACACTTTTTATCTCCACTTCCATTGAAAAAGATCTCTCTGTAACTCTAGAAGAACAAGCCGAATTTGTTGTGCAAAAATATGAGGGAGGCAAGGTCCTTAATGCCCCAGAGAGTTGGGTAGAGGAGTTTGGCGAGATTAAGGGAGTCAGTGTCTCTTCGGGTAGAATATACGGTATGTACTTTTATGAGCCGAGTGAGACCTACTTTATGATAGTTGGTGTTGATTTTTTTGATAAGGAGATAGTTGACTCTTTACAAAAAGTTGTAGACTCTGTTGATGCACAGAAGTTCCTTAGTAGAAACAGTATGATAATTGGTGCTGGAGTGCAAAAACTTTTTGATGAGTATGAATACAAAGGAAATTATAACTTTAGACCACCCGATAGGAGTGTTGAAAAAGTCTATATTTATGAGACATTTCCAAAAGATTCAGCCATTGTTACAAACGACATGATAATTATGCAAAAAGATGTAGCAAGAAAGATACTTGGCGTAGAGGAAAATTATGTCACAGATATAGTGCTAGAGGTTAAAAACCCTTTAGAAATTGAGACTATAAGAACAAAACTTATTATCTCTCATTTTAATATGAGGATTATTGAAAAAGAGGATATTAAACGAGCCTATAAAAATCTTTATAACTATAAGGGTGGGATATTTATGGTTCTTTATATTACATCGCTGCTTACATTTTTACTTATTTTATACCAGCGATACTCTATGGTTACAAGAGTGGATGCTAAAGAGATTGCAATTTTACGCTTAGTGGGTTGGAAGATAAATGATATTATTGTCTTTAAGGTGTTAGAAAATTTTCTCATAGCACTAGGCGCATACCTTTTTGGAGTTGTTCTTGCATATATTTATGTCTATCTTATCGATGCTCCGATGTTACGAGATATATTTTTGGGTGCTCAGAACTTGAGTCAAAATGCAAGCTTTACTCCTGTGGTAGATAGAAGTGCCTTAGGGGTACTTTTTTTAATTTATGTAGTTCCTTTTGTTTTAGCTACACTCATCCCTGTATGGAAGATCTCAACTACTGAGAGTGCAGAGGTCTTACAATGATAGTTTTAAAAGATGTTAACAGAGTTTTTAAACAGAACTCAAGCATAAGTTTTGAAGCTTTAAAAGGGATAAACCTAGAGCTACAAGAGGGGCAAAGTTTACTCTTAAAAGGAGTGAGTGGTAGTGGTAAGTCTACACTTCTTTCTATTATAGGGGCTATTTTAAAACCTAGCAGTGGGTCTGTTGTAGTGGATGGGTTAGAGATATCTTCTTTGAGTGATTATCATCTCTCAAAGTATAGAAACAAAACCATAGGTTTTATAACACAATCGTTTCATCTCTTTGAGGAGCTAAGTGTACGAGATAATTTACTGCCTCCTCTGATTGTCAATAATTACTCGCTCAAGGAGATAGAGACTTTTACAGAAGAAGCGATGCACCTGAGTAATATCTCGCATAAAGCCCACCAGAGAGTCTCAACCCTATCTGGTGGGGAGAAACAGCGCTGCATGATAGCCCGATCCATAGTGAACTCCCCTCAAGTTGTCTTGTGTGATGAACCAACCGCAAATCTCGACAGAGAGAATTCTCTTCAGTTCATAGAGATACTTAAAAAGCTTAAAAAAATGGGAAAAACAGTCATTGTTGCTACACATGATCCCATTTTTGAAGAGTTACAAGTTATGGATAGTGTACTCAACATAGAAGAGGGAAGCATTGAGTAGTATATTTCTCTCTTTAGAGGTCAGTGTTTTTTTATTTGTAGAGATACTTTTACTCTGTACTGTTTTAATAGCTTTTTACTACACTATTATAATACTTCTGCACTACGATAAAACAGATAGAAGCGAACTACAATACACGTTAGAGAAAAAATCTTATCTTGTAGGTGTTATTGTCTTTATAGCACTAGTTACAAAGATTGTACTACTTCCATTTTTTCTCTACACTCTGAACGAACTTACAGCAATCATTCCCGGGGCAATGTGTGGTGCAGGAGTTATAGGCTCTAATGTGTATGGAGAGCCTCTCTTACTTCTAAAAATAGCTATAGTCTTTCTTGCATCTTTATGGATACTTCTAAATATAGAGGAGCAAAGAGATGTAGCGCGTACTCTTTTTCGAGAAAAACTATGGTTTTTTGGAGCTATATTTACTCTTTTAGTTATAGAGATTATCTTAGAGTTTTTCTTTCTCTTAAACATTAGTACTCAAAACTCAGTCTTATGCTGCTCCTCAATTTACAACGAATCAGCTGAGAGTACTGCTTGGATTTTACATATCCCTAACGTGGGTTTAGTCTTTACTTTTTACGCTCTTTTACTCCTTACACTAGGTAGTAATTATAAAAAGTATAGAGTCTTAAACATACTCTTAACACTGCTTTTGTCTTATGTTTCATACTATGCTATCGTCTATTTTTTTGGGACATATATCTATGAATTACCTACACACACATGCCCTTTTTGTCTCTTTCAAATGGAATATAATTATATAGGCTACTTTATTTTTGGGTCACTGTTTATTGCAAGCTTTTACTCCATTAGTAGCTCACTATTTATTTTTACTAGAGAGAACCATACTAAGGCTATTTGGTGGTATCTGTTATTTGTTATTATTGCTTCTTATAGTTTTTTATTATATATAATAAAAAATAAAGTTTTTTTATAAAGATATTTTGATATAATAAAAATTATATAAAATTCGTGAAGCCCAAAGGAGAAAGAATGATTCGTAAGTTAATAGTAGGTGCAGTAGTTGCATCTTTAAGTGTAGCTAGCCTCAGTGCAACTGAGGATATGACAAAATGGTTACGTCCGGCAGAAGTCCCGCAACCAGCTGATAATAAGCTAACACCAGAAAAGATAGAACTAGGTAAATTACTCTATTTTGATACAAGACTCTCTACATCTGAAAAGATTTCGTGTGCAACTTGCCACCACCCAAAACATGGTTGGAGCGATGAAATTCCAACTCCTAAAGCGGTTGGTCATGAAGGTGCAGTTGGACCGAGAAACTCTCCAGTTGTTTTAAATACAGCATACCAAAACAGACAGTTTTGGGATGGAAGAGCAAGAACATTAGAGCAGCAGGCGTTAGGGCCAATTGAAGCTGATGTTGAGATGAATATGTCTTTAGATGTACTTATTCCAAAGTTAAATAAAATTAAAGGGTATCAAAGACTCTTTAAAAAAGCATATCCAGAGAGTAAAGGTGTTATTACAAAAGATTTCCTAGCAAAAGCGATAGCATCTTTTGAGAGAACAGTGCTATCCACTGAAGCACCGTTTGACAAATATGCTAAGGGCGATAAAAAAGCGATTAGCAAAGAAGCTAAGAATGGTTTTGAACTCTTTAGAAGTAAGGCACACTGTATGGATTGTCATGATGGATTTAACTTCTCAGATGGAAGTTTCCATAATATTGGGCTTAATGATGGTGAACTTAGTGGAAAAGAGTTAGGGCGTTACCTAGTAAAACGTCGTGCAGCTTGGTACGGAGTGATGAAAACACCAACACTTCGTGATATTGCAAAATCTTACCCATACTTTCATGATGGAAGTGTAGCCACGTTAGAAGAGGCTACGGCAATCTGTTCAAGTGGCGGAAGATATGATCATAATGTTAAAAATAAATCAACCTTTATGATTGATAGAAAGTTAAGTAAATCAGAAATAGCTGACATAGTAGCATTTATGAACACTTTAAGTGGTCCAGATATGGATCTTAAAATACCAACAAAATTTCCACAATAAGGGAAGGATATAAGAATGAAAAAAATAGTAATCGCAAGTTTAATAATTACAAGTGCACTTTTTGGTGCAAACCACGTTATAGATCAAAAAGGAAAAACTTTTGTTCCCCATGCAGTAACAGTTGCGGTTGGCGATACGATAACTTTTAGAAACTCTGATCCTTTTGCACACAATGCTTATACTGATGATGAAGCAAATGAATTTGATATTGGTATGCAGGCATCTGGTTCAGATGCAGTAGTAAAAATAAAAGCAGCTGGAAAATTTAATGTTGAGTGTGCAATACACCCAAATATGCTTTTAGAAATTACGGCTAAATAGTTAATATTATGGCTAAGTTTTTAAGTCTATTCTCTTTTTTATTGCCTTTTACTCTTTTGGCATATGATGTAGAGTCCTTTAATGAGGGTGAGGCGATATATGTTACGACATGTATGGTTTGTCATGGAGTAAAGGGAGGTACGAATGAGGAGATGCAACTTGTTATTAAGCCTAGAAAATTAGATAAGACAATTCTCACAAGAGAGCAGTCCTTTCAAGTTATTAAAGAGGGTGGCCATTATTGGGGCGCACATTCAGACTTAATGCCTGCATTTAAATATGTCTATAATGATAAGCAGATTCAATCTATTGCACTTTATATTAGTGAGGCTTTTAATCCAACTCATGATACAAAAGTTCAAAAACTTCTCGATGAATCAACACCTTTAAAAAGTGAAGATAAAGCAAAGATTGCTAAAAAAGGGAAGAAAATTTTTAACAGAAACTGTAGCATGTGTCATGGTAGTAATGGTAATGGACAGAGTGAGTATGTTGAACAGTCAAAAGAAAACAATACTTTTATATACCCGTATAACCTACAACGTACACTTCTTACAGAAGATCAGATTTTTCTTTATGCAAAGTATGGTGGTCACTACTGGGGAACAGATAAAGACGATATGCCTTCATGGAAAAAGAAATATAACGACTTTACATTGAAGTCAGTTGCGAAATATATTACGGACAACATAGTAAAACTTAAAGACTAAGGGGTAGAACCTTCGTCTTTAAGCATATATGTTTTTATTAAAATCATCAAACTCTTGGAGAGTTTTTTCTAAGAGTTTTTGTGCTTCTTTAAAGATTATATCAATAGTCTCTTGAGGGTTTAGCCTTGTTGGTTCTTCAAACTTTTTCATAGCATTGTCAAACATTTTAACTATGTTTGTTTTAATGCTATTATTTAAATCTTCACTTCTCTCTCGAGAAGGTTCAAATATCCCTGCAATATCATGTGCTAGTTTTGAGACAGGAGACTTTGGTGCGACATCTTCAAACTCTTTTAAAAAGTTATCTATATAGGGTTGTGCTAGTTCCATGAAAGCATCTATCTCTTTTTGGTCTTGTTCATCTATGCCGTTAGAATCTATAGAAAATTGAAAAGACTGCATAGAGGAGAAACTCATAGAAGTGTGAGAGCTGTTGGCATTTTGTTCATGTCTTATGGATGCCGATTGGTGGTTAGCAAAACCCATATTGATAACATCGCCACTTGAGGTCCGCATGGATATATTTAAGTCATGTGCCCTATATGTATCTAAGCTATATGCTGTATTCATAATTAACTCCTTGTTTGAAATCTTCACTGCTATATCGGCCTATTTTCATTTATTTTAATGGTATAATAAGCGACTAAATATATTGATAGGATACTCTGTGAAAATTTCCATAACTATAATACTTTTACTTATACTCAGTAGCTCAGCTTGGGGCTACTCTAAAAAGATAATTTTTTCCTCTTTTACGACAAAGCAGAGTGCTGAAAAAAGTTTGAGTAGATTTTTAAAAAGTTCTAAGTCCAGCAAGCTAAACTCTTTAGCACAGAAAAATAACTTTGAAGTACACATTCGTCAATCTGGAAAGTATTATATAATAGTAGCTGAGCCTCTGAGAGATAAAACACTTCTTCTTAAAACTCTTAAAGTTGTAAAAAAAAGTTATAAACAAGCTTATCCCAATAATTATACTGCCCCAGAGAGAGAAAAAACTCAAGAACTCAATGTCTCTAAAGAAAAAGTTGTAGTCGCTGTTGTAGAAAAAGAAACAAGAGAAGAAGCAAAAGCAGTGGAAATACCTCTTCATCCAGTTGTCGAGTCAAAAACTGTTGACACAAATATAACTGATGTAAATATAACAAAACAAGAGAGTGTTGTAGAGGTTGCGGAGAGTAATATCTCTGTGAAAAAAGAGATTGAAACTCTTTATAAGGAAGATAAAATTGATTTAGAGTTAATCCTTAAATGGGTACTTCTTTTTGTCATTTTAAGTGTAATGATATTTTACTTTATAAAATTTAAACGCATCTATGATGAGTACTAAGGATATCTTTTGAGTTATAAAATTTTAGTAACAAATGATGATGGGTATGAGGCTAAAGGTTTACAGTGTTTAGTGGAGGCCCTTAAAGAGTTAGAAGATGTTGAGGTAACAGTTGTCGCTCCGGCAAATGAGAAGTCGGCTTGTGGGCACTCTTTAACTTTGGTACGCCCCCTTCGTTTTGTAAGTGTGGATGATGATTTTTATAAACTTGAAGATGGCACACCAAGTGATTGTGTCTACCTCTCTTTAAGCACTCTTTTTGAAAATGATAAACCAGACCTACTCGTGAGCGGAATAAACCGAGGCTCCAACATGGGTGAAGATATAACTTATAGCGGAACTGCCGCTGGAGCGATGGAGGGTGTTTTACACGATGTACCTTCTATCGCCATCAGTCAAGTGATGGATTTTACAAATCCTGCTGGAGACTTCTCTCTTGCTCAAAAAACGATAAAAAAGATTGTAACAAAAATACGTCAAGAGAGTTTTCCTCTTCCTGAGCGAGAGTTTTTAAACATAAACATCCCTGCGGAACTCAGTGAAGCGGAGATAAAAGTAACTTATGTAGGCTATAGACACTATGCAAATGATTCACATCTACATAGAAATCCTCGTGGAGAGGAGTTCTACTGGTTAGGACTGCACCCACTAAACTTCTCCCCACGTGCAGGGGTAAATGGCATGAGTGATTATGAGGCCATCGAAGCTGGGTATATCTCCATGACGCCAATTATGCTTGATTTGAGTGCTTATAAAAGTATGAAAAAGCTTCAAGATTGGTGTGAGTAAATAGCGTGAAGTATGACCGTATTGAACTACTCGTAAAAGATAAGTTCTCAAAACTTCAAGATGCAAATATTATTTTGCTTGGAGTTGGTGGCGTTGGAAGTTTCTGTTTAGATTGTCTCTATAGAAGTGGTGTCAAAAATATTACTATTGTTGATTTTGACAGCTACGATGAGAGTAACCAAAACCGCCAAATGTGGTCTGAACTCCATCTTAATGAGTCTAAAGTCTTATCATTACAGAGTCACTATCCTGAGATTAAAATCATAGAAAAACGTATTGATGAGCAGTGGGTTTGGGATTTTGACTTTGATGCGTACGACTTAGTATTGGATGCTATAGATGATAGATTTGCCAAACTTGCTCTTGCACAAAAATGTCATAAAAAACTTATAAGCTCGTTTGGAAGTGCAAAACGACTTGACCCCACTAAGGTAGAAGTAGCTGATATTTGGAAAACTCACGGCGATAAATTTGGTTCTAAAATCCGTTATGAGCTTCGTAAACGTGGTTTTAAGAAGAAATACACGGCTATTTTCTCCTCCGAAGAAGCAATTACAAAAGAGAAGGGTAGCTTTATGGGTGTGACAGCAACCTTTGGGCTAACTATGTGCTCTGTTGCAATTAAGAAGCTTACAAAGTAGTCTAAAATGAAAGCTCTTAGGTCCTTCTTACTCCTTCTGTTCTCTTATGTAACTCTTAACGCAGAGCATCTCATAGAGTATGATTATGAACTCGATGCCTACTACTCAAATGCCTCTATTTTTATTGACCTAGATCCAAACCATGAGATTACGGATGCTACAAACTATAGTGAAGTTGATATCTACAAAGACCTTCTTTTAAATACTTTTTCTCCAAATATTATGCTTTTTGAAGCATCGATTCATCCTGTTGGTATTGCTGGACTTTACTTTAGACAAAATCATGAAGAGATATATGATGAGGCTCGCATAGAGGAGATGAACCTAGTAAAAGTCCTTACAGCTGGTTATGAAGAGCCATACTCCCTCTCTTTTTTTATAGGGCGTATGATGGTCTTTAAAAATGCGAAAAATAATCGTGTTGGTAAAAACAGAGCTTACATGGGTTACTTAGTGACAATAGGTGATTACACAATTAAAGATAATCAAGCTCATTATGATAGATGGGTAAACTTTGAACTTAAACTCAAGGGAACAAGAGAGAAAGAAAATAGTGATTTAGACTGGAGCTTTAGAGTTGGTGCAAAGATACACGATAATCCTAACTTTGCAGATACAATTTTTATTGGAGCGAGACGTAGTAGTATAAATTACAATCGTAGTGTATGGTCACTTTCGTACAATAATGCTTTTTCAACCCTTTTAGCAGTAAGTGCAGACACCTTTGAACTCACAGATGCTGAAATAGTTTTAGAAAAAAAATGGCCTATAAAATCTTCCCGAAAAATAAGCTTTGGTTTAGGTCTAGGGTATCTGTACAATAGTGGTCAAAAATATAGAGGTGCATTAAAAAATGAAGGGGTAAATAACCACCAACTTATTTTCCGTCCAAATCTGAAGTTCTAAACAAGCTCTTTTTTCAACTTAATCTTTCAGCAATAAATTATATAACAAATAGTAATTATATTTATAGAATCTAGTTTCAAATTTTCACATATCACAATTATGTGTTATTAAAGTGATAATTTTATTGACTGTTTTTAATTGTTGGCGTATAATTTTTCATATTGATAGTTGTCGCAGGTTTCCTATATTTAGGATAAAAATTTATAAAATCAAGGAGTAAGGTATGTTACATACAATGAAAAGATTTATGCTAACACTTTTGGTTGCTACATTGGGGCTTACGAGTTCATTGGAAGCAGTAGTAGGACAGGGTGTACCGCAGGGAAAAGCAGAGTATGCTAAGGGAGAGGTATTAGTCTCATACAAAGATGGTGTAGATGTAAATGACAGAGGTATATTTACTATCCTCAACACTATTTTAGGTCAAAATCAATTTACACAAGTAATTTTTGAAAAGTTATCTACAGCACTAGTAAAGACAGATAAATTTACAACACAAGAGCTTTTAGCAAAGTTTAGAGCATTAGACTCAGTAAAATCTGTTTCTCCAAACTACGTTAACCATATTATGGGTGCAACAAACGACACACACTATAATGAGCTATGGGCTATGGAAAATAGAGGTGAAAATGGTGGACTTAATGATGCAGATATAGATGCGAAAGAGGCATGGGATGTAGAAAATGGTTCTCGTGATGTAGTTGTAGCAGTAGTAGATACTGGAGTAGATTATACTCATGATGATTTAGTTGCTAATATGTGGGATGGCTCAGCTTATGGGATACCAAACCATGGTTATGATTTCTCTGGTTCAAATGATGATGATCCAATGCCTGGACACTCTCATGGTACTCATGTTGCTGGAACTATTGGTGCATCGGCAAATAATAATTTAGGTGTTGTTGGAGTATCTCAAGAAGTTTCAATTATGGCACTTAAAGTATTTAGTGACAGTGGTGATAGTGCTTATGATAGTGATATTTTAGAAGCAATGGAATTTATTGCAGATATGATTGACCAAGGTGTAAATGTTGTAGCAATCAATGCAAGTTATGGTGGCGGCGGTAGTAATGATACTATGAAAGATGCTATCGAAGAACTTGGAAGAAAAGGTGTTATCATGTGTGCTGCAGCAGGAAATGATGATAACAACAATGATAGTCGTCCAAGTTATCCAGCAAGTTATGATTTAGATAATATTATTTCAGTAGCTGCAACAGACAATCGTGATGAGCTAGCAAGTTTTTCTAACTATGGTCAAGAGAGTGTTGATTTAGCAGCACCTGGTGTAGATATTTTAAGTACTATCAAGGGTGATGGATATGATAGTTGGAATGGTACTTCAATGGCAACACCTCATGTTGCTGGAGCAGTAGCACTACTCGCTGCAAAAGATGCAAACACTACCGTAGCACAAAGAGTTGAATTATTACTTTCAAATGTGGACCAAATTCCTGAACTTTCTAACAAAGTAGCATCTGGTGGTAGACTTAATGTTTATACTGCACTTACTGGTGAACCTAGTGAAGGTGGAGAAGATCCTGTAGATGGAAATGTTACTTCATGGACAACAGGTGCCTATGGGAATAATGAAGATAGAAGAGAAGAGTTAAGAATCACAGATGCTACAGATTTAGTAGTAACTATTAGCGGTGAGACAGAAGCACGTTATGACTTTATCTATATCTATGATGCAGCTGGAAATCAAATTGCAAAACTTGATGGTGTATTAGATGAAACTATTACAGTAGAAGGCTCTTCAATTACTGCAAGATTAACATCTGATGGTTCAGTAACTAAATCAGGTGTAACAGTAAGTATAGCAATACCAGAAGAGGGTGGAGAAGACCCAGTAGATGGTAATGTAACATCATGGACAACAGGTGCTTACGATAATAATGAAGATAGAAGTGAAGTTCTTAGTATAAGTGATGCTACTGCACTAACGGTAAGTATTGAAGGTGAGACTGAGTCACGTTATGACTTTATTTATATTTACGATGCAAATGGTAATCAGATTGCTAAACTTGATGGAAAATTAAATAAAACACTTACAGTAGAGGGTTCATCTATTAGTGCAAGATTAACAAGTGATGGGTCTGTGACTAAGTCAGGTGTAACGGTAAGCATAAAAGTTAAAGAAGAGCCGGCAGAAGGCGATGAAACTTCATGGACAACAGGTGCGTATGAAAACAACGAAGATAGAAGTCAGGTTCTTAGTATAGAGGGAGCAACTTCACTACTCGTAACGGTAGTTGGAGAGACAGAAAGAAGATATGATTTTATCTACCTTTATGATGAAAATGGAAATCAAGTTGCTAAACTAGATGGCAATATAGATACATCAGCATCTATTAGTGGTTCTTCTATGACAGCAAGATTAACAAGTGATGGATCAATTACAAAATCAGGTGTTACAGTAAGCATAACAGCTGAGTAACCACGTTATAGAGAGGAGTATTAAAAACTCCTCTCATTTTTCTTATTTTAGATATACTCCACTTTTTAATTTAAAGGAAATATGTGTTTGATTTTGTAGATAGTGACTGGTTTGTAATAGGCTTAGAGATAGTTTTTGTAATATTGATTTCGTATGATATAAAAAAGTACCTAGAGACTCAGAAAAAAGAGTATATCTTTAACGTGGTTTTGACATTAGGCTTTGCAATCTGGACACTACTTCCATTTTACACAAGCTATTTTGGCTGGGAAACCGTGCAAAAAACTGAGATGCTCCAAGTATGTAAAGATGCGAACAATACAGAACTCTGTAACTGTATAGATGAGTCGATTTTTAAAGAGTACACCAACGCAGAGTATTTAAAGCTAGATAAGAGTGAAACCACGTTCAAAGAGTTTCTTCAAGAGACAAAAGAGGGGTGTCTAGATGATTCATGGTTTTGATATTGAATCTCCGTTAATCTGTGAGGGTATAGTTGGTGATGGCTGTGGTGGTGGACGACTTTTTATGGTTGAAAACGAGACACTCAAAGTGTATGACCCAACAACAAAAGAGTACTATACTCTTCTGAAAAACCTCCATAACGTGGTTTCTATCTCAAAGTCTGCCTGTCTTATAACTCTCGTCTGTAAAGATGAG
>Ga0256824_10000578_pt1 | contig 14202 bp, 14 predicted proteins | sample CV67metaG_FD_191570 | JGI IMG/M metagenome (GOLD analysis project Ga0256824, IMG submission 191570) | Hydrothermal vent microbial communities from East Pacific Rise, Pacific Ocean - CV67 | ecosystem: Environmental > Aquatic > Marine > Hydrothermal vents | place: Pacific Ocean: East Pacific Rise...
TTTGTCATCTACTAAACTCTCTATCTCATCAGGATTATGAACATCAAAGTATCTTGTTTCTATTCCAAAGCGTTTAAGTGTATGCGAGTTAAGTGTTAAACTACCACCATACATCTGTCTTGCACATATAATGTTATCTCCAGCCTCAGCTGCGTTTACGATTGCATAAAATATAGCACTCATTCCACTAGCAGTAGCAATAGCAGCTTCTCCACCTTCAAGTTCTGCAAAACGTTTTTCAAAAACATCTGTAGTAGGGTTGTTTAGGCGTGTATAGATATTTCCTAACTCTTTGAGGGCAAAAAGATTTGCAGCATGTTCTACATCACGAAACTCATAAGCTGTTGACATATAAATAGGAACTGCCATAGTTCCTTGAGAGTCTTTTGTATAACCTGCGTGGAGTGCTTTTGTTTGTAAATCCATTAACTAGCCTTTTGTATAGTTTGAGTAAGAGTCTCTTTTTTTCCAAGAGTCTCTTCTTTAAGAGTTTGTAGAAATTCTAGAATATTTTCTTGATAGGAGATAGTATCCTCATCATGAGATAACAATAGAATTGGTTTAAGTGCTTTAATATCTATCTTTTTTGCATATCGAGGAATGATTTTAAGTTCTTTTTGTATGTTAGATACTAGTAAGTCAATATCTAGACCATTATCATCTCTTACTTTTTGAACAAGTTCCTTTGTTGATATCATAAGAAGGTTCGCACGATCAACATCACCATCATATATATGCATAGCAGTATCTTTAACAACTATATAGTTCTCTACTTTTGCATCTTCATTTGCTGAAATAACAAGTGCAAAGAGTTTTGCACGAAATTCTAATGACCCGTGATGGTGTACAAATAGTTCACGAAATGCACTGAAAAAATGATGTTTTATCCGAAACCCTAGTCTCATATCTATTCCTTATACGATATTATACATTAAATGGTATAATCGCGCCAATATAAACAGAGGAATTTTTATGGGTAGAGCATTTGAGTATAGAAAAGCATCAAAGTTAAAAAGATGGGGAGCAATGTCAAAACTGTTTCCTAAGCTAGGTAAAGTGATTACAATGGCAGCAAAAGATGGTGGTGGGGATCCAGATATGAATCCTAAACTTCGTACAGCTATCTTAAATGCAAAATCTGAAAATATGCCAAAAGATAATATTGACGCAGCTATTAAACGTGCAACAGCAAAAGATTTAAAAGATATGGCTGAGGTAAACTTTGAAGGTAAGGCACATCATGGTGTTCTAATCTTCATAGAGTGTGCAACTGATAACAATACTCGTACTGTTGCAAATGTAAAAAATATTTTAACAAAAAATGGTGCAGAGATGTTAAACAAAGGCTCTTTAGAGTTTATGTTCTCTCGTAAAGCACTTTTTGAGTTTGATCTTAAAGAGGGCATGGATATTGAAGAGTTAGAGTTAGAACTCATTGATGCTGGTCTTGAAGAGATTGAAGAAGAAGAGGGTGAGTGTCTTGTAACAGCTGACTATACTAGTTTTGGTACACTAAACGCAGCTCTTGAAACTCTGGGCATTGAGATTAAAAAAGCTACCTTAGAGCGTATCGCAAACACTCCAGTTGAAATAAGTGAAGATGAGCATGAAGAGATAGATAAGATTCTTGAAAAATTAGATGATGATGAAGATGTTCAAAAAGTTTATACAAATTTAGCATAAATTTTATTTTATGAAGTATACAAAAAATATTTCTACCCATACTTACGAAGTGAAGCAATCAAAATTTATTGCTCACTTTGTACCTTACACACTCTACGAAACTACACTAAAATCTTTAAAAAAAGAACACCCAAAAGCGAGACACTTTGTTACTGCTTACAGATATCTAAATGAGTATGACCAAGTATTAGAGCACTCTAGCGATGATGGTGAACCAAAGGGAACATCAGGGAAACCATCTTTGATGGTACTTCAAGGTCAAGAGATAATAAACGCAGCAGTAATCATTGTTCGTTACTTTGGTGGTACTAAACTTGGGACGGGTGGACTTGTTCGAGCTTATAGTGAAGCTGTAAATCTAGTAACACAAGAGACAGAGTTTTTTGAGTATAAAAAAGAGATTACAAAGAGTCTTGAACTAGAGTATAGTGATCTGCGTTTTATAGATTATGAGTGTGAAAGTTTTAATATTGAGATTTTAGAGAAAAGTTTTGGAGATAAGACCCTTTACAGAATAAAATCTGATGAAGAGTCAATGTTGAAGTTTTTAGAGAAAGTAAAACGAGTTGTTAAACTTCTCTAGTGACCACCACTTACAGCACTTCCCATGTCCCACATAGGCAAGAAGATACCAAGTGCTAGTAAGATAACCATTCCTGCAATGAAAAATAGCATAATAGGCTCAATAGCCTCACTCAGACCATCAATAATGGCATCAAAACGCATTTTGTAGTACTCTGCAACTTTCTTAATCATAGTATCAAGAGTACCACTATCCTCACCCGCACGAACCATCTGAATAATCATGTTTTCAAAAAGCTCTGTCTCTTTGAGACCTTTGTTTAGAGTTCCACCCTTCTCAACAGTAATTCTTACAGAGAGAAGCTTCTGCTTGAGTGGTAGGTTGTCTATCATCTCTATTGCAGTGTCAAGTGCTTCAGCGATAGGAATACCTGCACGAATAAGTTCAGAAAACACTAGTGTAAATCTATTAAGTGTTGAGAACTTGATAATACCCTTAATAAGCATCGTTTTTAAGAGGACTTTATGCCAACCAAATCGAAAAGATGTAGAATTATTTACTGCATATTTAAAGCTAATTACAAATATGATAATTGCAAGAATTACATAGAGACCATAGTTTACAAGTAAATCAGAAAGTGTCATAAGAATAAGCGTAGGCACAGGTAAGTCAGCACCAAGTTTATCAAAGATACTTTTAAATTTTGGTACAACATAAGTTAGTAAAATACTAAAGGCAACTGCCATAGCTATCATAACATTTCTAGGATATGCCATCGCTTTTTTAAACTTGATAAAGTTTGAACGAATCTCTTCTAGCATATCAGCAAGTGCAGCAAGTGACTCATCTAAGTTACCTGTTTTTTCACCAAGTTGTACCATAGCGATTGTAAGGTTCCCTAGTTCATAACGAAATGTTTCCATAGATGCTGAGAGAGAGTGACCAGCATTGATATCATCTGCTAGTTTTCCAAAAGTTCTTTTAAGTGCTTCATCTTCTGTCGCTTCTGCTATCTCACTAAGTGAATCATGAATAGAGATACCTGCGTTTGTCATTACAGCAAGTTGTCTAATCGCTGAAATAAGCATATCTGGTTTGATTTTCTTTTTCTTAAAGTTTTTTAAGAGGTTTGTTTTAAATCTTTTAAATTGATCTTCGAGAGGTTCAGCTTCTTCTGAGACCTTTATGATGATACCAGAAAACTTTAGTTTAGCATAAGAGTTGGCTTCTTGCTTGTTTTCTGCATAGAGACCTAGTCTTTCTTTTTTACCCTTAGTTAAAACTGTTGCTATAAAGTACTTCATCCTTTCGCCACCTTTAGAATTTCTTCAATGCTTGTGATACCATCGATTGCTTTTTGAATACCATTACGGTAAATAGGGACAAACCCTTCGTTAAGTGCGTTTTCTAATAGCACATCTTTCCCTGCACCATTTGCTATAAGTGATGAAAGGTTATCTGAGATATTTAACACTTCACAAATCATCTCTCTTCCCATATATCCACTGTCTCCACACTCTTTACAACCAGTTCCTTTGAAAAATCGAGTCCCCTCAGGAACTAAGTCTTGAATCTCTTCTAAAATAGAAGATGAAAGAGTGTCTTCTACCTTACAGTGTACACATATCTTTCTTATAAGTCTTTGTGCTTGAATAGCTACAAGTGCACCAGAAATAAGATAATGCTCAATTCCCATATCAGCCATACGAGGAATTGCAGATATAGAATCATTTGTGTGTAGAGTTGATATTACCATATGTCCTGTTAAGGCTGCTTTTATAGCAATCTCTAAGGTCTCTTGGTCACGAATCTCACCAATCATAATCTTATCTGGATCCTGACGTAGGATAGAACGCAGTGCATCTGCAAAGCTAAGACCAACTTTGGCATTTACTTGAACTTGTTGAATGAGGTTCATTCTATACTCAACAGGATCTTCAACTGTAATTACCTTATCTTCTACATTTCTCAGCTCGTTAAGTGCACCATAGAGTGTAGTTGTTTTACCAGAACCAGTTGGCCCGGTAACAAGAATGATTCCATAAGGAGCTTGAAGTCCTTTTAGAAGTTTATGATAACTAACAGAGTCCATACCAGCATCTTCAAGTCGAACAAGAGCTTTTTCTTTGTCAAGTACACGCATAACGATGGACTCTCCATAAAGAATAGGAAGTGTAGAGATACGAAAATCATACTCTCTTGCCCCAACGGCAGTTGAAAAACGTCCATCTTGAGGCTTGCGTTTTTCAGCAATATCAAGATTTGCTAGAAGTTTAAGACGAGATGCAAGAGGAGGGTAAATATCTTTTTCAAAGATAAACATCTCTGTTAGTTTCCCATCAATACGACCACGAACAACACAGTTTTTTTCTGTCGGCTCAATATGAATATCACTCGCACGACCATTAATACATGTTTTTAAAACAACATCAATGAGAAGTAAAATAGAAGATGCTTCTTGTTGCTCTTCAATAGAACTAATAGAGTTAAGTTCATCACGAATTTTGCTGATTAAATCTTTTACACTATCTTTAAGAGCTATCTTATATAGATAAGAGAGAATCTGTTTTTTTGTAGATAAGGCAGTTTTTAATACCTTTCGTGGAAAAAGTCTCTGTATAGATTCTTGTGCTTCTAGGTTTAAAGGGTCATGAAAGGCAACTGTTATACTCATATCATCTTGTGAAATAGGAATGACACTATGTTTTTGTAGTTGTGCTAATGGAACTTTACTAGTAAGATTATAGTCCATATCTAATGAGTCTAAATCTACAAACATTAGATTAAGTTCTTCTGCTAGTTTTTCTAAAACAGTTTTTTCACTTATGTAATCATAATTATCTATTATAGATAAGGCATAGACACCATCTCTCACCTGTTGGACTATGTGACGCACTAGTCTATCCATAGTCATAAAACCTGAAAGAGTTATATCTCTTAATATGAGGTTCTCATTGATACCTTTTGCTAAAAGTCTATCAACTTGACCTTCCATAATAGACCCGTTAGCAAGTAAATCAGTTGTTATTCTATCCATTATAGCTCTCCTTACCAGTACACATGACGTTTTATAGCCACGGTGTCATAATACTCTTCAATAATCATCTTACTAATTTTATAATCTTTTGATAAATAGAGTTTATATGTAATCTTAGAATCCTTAGGATCTTCAAAAAGATAAAACATTCTTGGTTCATGTGGTCCTATTTTAGAATATAAATCAAATACTTTTGAAAGTATATACTCAGTAGTAGGTAGTGTAAACTCTGAAAGATCATAGTTGTCAACTAGTGCATGATACAGTAGTTTTTTCTGCATTAATATAACTGAAAAGTAAGCAGAATTCGCTCGAGACTCTTTAGAGAATTTTAAAACTGCTGTAGGAACTGCAAGTCTATCAATATAGTCTGAGTTTAGACATGCAAAAGCATAAATAGATACAAACTCTTCATCATGCTTATTTTTTTTAAAATTATCAAATCCCATAGTACAAACTTTTTCAAATTTATTGTTTTGGTAGAGGTTAAACATATTTTGTTTAATATTCGCATGAAGCGAAAGGGATAGAAGAATAATTAGTACTGTTTTCATCTGAATTTTCCTGCTTTCATCTCATTTAATAGTAGTCTTGCACCACTAGAGTGTGAGAAGTTTATATACTCTTTTAATGTTTTTATTGCCTTAGCTTTTTTATCAAGTTTATAGAGTGATTTTGCAAAAATCAGCCAACTAGATTCGATATTTTTATCTATACCATTCGTTATAAGAGCATAGTTATATGCTTGATGATAATCCTCTAGTTCATAGTATTTTTTTGCTACAAAAAGGCTCAGTGCAGGATTGTTGTTCTTTTTAAAGCGTTTAATAATTTCAAAAATATCATTTTGAGTATTTTGTCTATTGATTTGAATCTTTTTCTTTTGAACTACAACAATAGGTTCTTGAATAACCACTTCTTCAATCTCTTGTTCTATCATTATTCGCTTTTTAGGTCGTTTATTAGGTTGTTTTTTAGGTTTAACAATTATAGGCTCTTGTGCTTCGCGTGTATTGTAGTAAAGATGAGAAGAGTGTTGCATCTTTTTCATAAAATCTAAAGAAGGAGAGAGTTGAACTTTGGCATTATTCTTAGAAAAATGGAGTTCTTGTTGAGGAGTGTTAGCAACTCTTTGAGGCTCTCTAGTTATGATATCTTTTTGAGCACTAAGCTCTTGAGTTATAGGTTTTTGGACAAGAGTTGTTTCTGTAGCAAGAACTTGTTTTTGTTCTTTTAAGGCACCCGTAGTAGATGTGAAATTAATAACAATAATACCAATCACAAGTAAGCTCAAAGTAATGATAAAATGAGGTATATAAGACTTTATCTTATATCTTAACCAGCGTTTTTCTAAATCGTGAGTATTAAGCATCAATAAGTCCTGTGTGTATAGCAGCCATTTCAATTATTTTACTAGAAATCTGATTAGTACTCTGTGTTTGATGATTTTTTTCATACGTTGCATAGAGGTCAAAGAGTGTGTAAAGTAGTTTGTTTGTATCTCTATAGTTTCCGTTTGTAATTCTATATATAGTACTCACTGACTTTGGTGTGAACATATTTGCACTATCAAAACAGTTCGCTTTCATTAGTTTTTTTTGTATATATATCTTTAGTTCAGCATTAGAGGCATTTTCAAGTTCAATACTTTCCCAAATTCTAGTTTGAAAGTGTTCCTTTGCAATAAGGTCTTCTTTTTCTGTTTTATGAAGGGTTATTACAAATTTTACAGTTCTAGTATCTGAGATAAGACGAATTTTTTCCATTAATACCTCAGAGTAAAGCTGTGCCTCATCTAGAAGAACAACAGGAATAGTATCTCTTTCTTGAGAGTTTACAATCTTCATAAACTGTGTAAAATTGAGTTCGCCTGCATATTTTGTTGTGAAAATATCTTGTGCTAAGGTTTTATAAAACTCATTCTCGTCTAAGATTGGAGTTTGGTATAGAAATACATCCTGTGATGAAGAAAGGTCTTTGTATAGTTTTGTTAAAAACATACTTTTCCCAGTTCCGGGTCGGCCATAAAGTAAAATCATTTTTAGTGGTTTTTTAATGGAGTCTTTAAGGGATTGATAGATTGTAGATACACGATCAAGCTGGATATAATCCTTAGCATTGACAGTATCTAAAAATACATCTTTAGAATTAATATAGATACTGCTCATTTATACTCTTTTACTTTTTAGAATTGTCTTTCTTTTCATCATCACTATGTTTATAATCCAGTCCAACAGTTGGTGAATTTTGTTTAGATAAGTTATCTGCTTGCTTTGTACGAGATGATGACTCTAGCAATAATAAATCATCACTAAGTCCCTCGTATCCTAACTCTTTTAATGAGACTGTATTTATTTCTTTATGAATAATATGTGGCTCTATAATAATAACTAACTCTTCAACAACTTTTATTTTCTCTTCATATTTGAATAGGTAACTAATAATAGGAATATCTCCTAGAATAGGTACTTTATTTGATTTATTAGTGTTTCTTGTGTTTATAAGACCACCAAGAATAATTCTATTTCCATCTTTAACTGTTACCACTGATGAAAGTTGACGACGACTTAAATCGGGTGGCATAGTCCTATCAGAATTGTCTTCTGTAGAGATGTCTCTAATAGTCTCAGAAAGAGAAGGGTTTATTTTAAGTGTTATAGTTTTATCATCAGCAATTTCAGGTGTAATTGTTAATAGTACACCCGCAAAAACAGACTGAATATTTTCATTTTCACTTTGCGCTCCTGCACCTGCACCACCGGCAAGTGTTTCAGTACTCGTAAGTTTATAAAAGTACTCTGTTCCCGCAGTAATAAGTGCTGGCTGATTGTTAAGGGTAAGTACCTTAGGGTTTGAAATTGCATTTACATCACCCTGTGTTTGAAGAAACTTAATAACCTCATTTAGTTGACCACCAGCTTTAATACTTACTAAGTTTGATACAGAGCTAACTCCATTTGAAAAGCCTTCTGTAATGTCAAAACCACCCTTGCTATCACTTGTAAATTTACTAACACCTTTATGGTCAAGATTATGCACACTCATTTGTATATTTTGTAGGGCGTAAAGTTGTTGCCAATCAACACCAGTTGTCTTACCTTCACTCATAGTCACTGATAGTAGTTGAACATCAATAAGAACTTGAAGTTGAACCTTGTCTTGTAATTTTTTAAGGTAAGAGTCAAAACGCTTGAGTTGCTTTGCTGTTGCTGTTACTGTTACAAGTCCTGCGTTTCTATTTATAATAGGGGCTTGTGCTTCATATGAATCATGAGGACGATTTAAAACTCTCTGAAATTCGAGGTCAAGTGCTTCCCAAAATTTAACTTCATCTGTACTCTCAATCTTAATACCACTTTGAGATGAAGAACCTCCTCCACCTGCACTATTAGCACTGTCTTCGCCACCACCAGTTGCACCGCCACCTTGTATACCTTGCTGTTGTTGAGAAGATGAACTTAATGTAATATCAACATTACCAGTACTTTTTCTTTGAGAAAGGATATAGTCAATTCCATATACTTTTGTAGTTAGATATGAAATCTTTAAAAGATTGTTTTCTAATGTGTAAGAGAGGTTATTCTCTAGAAGAATGATATCAAGAACTTCATCAATAGTGAGGTTTTTTAAGTTAGTCTTATTCAGATTAGAGTTTAAAAATTTCTCTGCATTTGGATCGGTTACAATGATGCTAAAGCTACATTCATCGCTAAGTTGATCCACGAAGTCGATAATTTTTGTGTCTTTAGCAGAACTTATACTAAATAGTTCGTATGAACAATCTGCAAAACTACTCGTAGTAAGTAGTAGTGTTAAGAGTGTTGAACTAATTGATGTTTTTAAGTAATTCATGTTGTAATCCTAGTTATTTTTAAAATTTAATTTTTTACTACTACTTTGTGTAGTAAGTAAGAGTTCTTTCTTCTTTTTGTTAAGAAGAACAGAAAATCTGTTGACTTGCATAACCTTGTATCCGTTTATAGTGTCACCACTCTTGTACCATTTACCATTTATAAGTGCTGAGTTGTTCATAACAGCCTTAAGCATTAAAACTTTTGAAGGTTTATATACTCTTTGAGTTTTTCTATGAGTTCTTATAGTTGGTTTTGCTCTTACAACTGTAGTTTTTATATCTTTATCATCCTTTCTAATTAAAAAGATAAAAGGGTCTTTAACACCCGAGAGTACACTGTTTTTCATTCCCGTTCTTGGAGGTTTGATAGCTTCTACTTGGTCATCAACCCATGAGAGTTCATTACTAAGTAGAGAAGTACTAGCTAAGATTAATAGAGAGAGTGTTAGTGTTTTCATTAGTATGTAATCCCCCAAACAGATATATTTAAATCTGAAGTTAATTTTTTATCTGCCTTGATATTAACATTATGAATGTCAATAACTAGATCACTCTGCTCAAGAGAGTTTATAAATCTTAAAGTATTTTTAAAATTTCCTGTTGAGCTAATTGAAATATCAAGTATATGTCCAAACGAACTTGAGTCTACAGCATATTTATTTGTAAAATCAAGTATTTTAATATTGAACCTTTGAGCATTTTTTGAGATAGAGTCTAAGTACTCACCCCAAGAACGTTCATCATAAATAAGAGATGAAATCGTCTCTATTTTACTCTTTATATAGGCATTGTTATCTTTGTGAACAAGCATCTTTTGGTTTATACCTTGAATCTCTTGTTCAAGTTGTTGTATCTTTGACTCTGGATTCATCTTAATAAATATATTGTCAGTTGTTATCTTACTTTCAAGAGTTAGCACATTTGAACGTGTTTTTTCAAAAGTAGCAAATGAACTATCCCAAAATAGAAGATATGAAAAAGCAAAGATAGCAGAAAAAATCATAATATATGTCATATATATATCTTTTTGTGTTTTCTCTCTAAATGCAGAATCTATTGAGTGTAAATAATCTTCAATATTGATTTTCATAAAATTATTTTTCATAATATTTTCACCTTTAACTCACTTAAATATACTTTGAGTTTTTCATCATAAGTAATGCTCTCAAGACTAAAAGTGAATTTGTCTTCATGTGCTTTTGTTAGATACTGTACAAGTTTCGTAATCTTTCTATCACTAGATGAAACAAGAGATAGAGTAAAAAACTGTTCTTTATCACTCTCTGCATAAGTTAATATTTCCATTCTAACGCCATACTTGTTAAGGTCTTTAGTTAAAAGAGCAAGAAGTTTTGCTTTCATTGGATAGTCAACTTTTACTTTATGAATTTTGATAAGTGTATTTTTCTTGTCGATATACTCTTGCTTCTCTTGATCAAGAAGAGCTATCGCTTTTTCTTTATCAGCAATTCTATTCTTTATAGTTGCTTCTCTAGTAATTTTGATATTATGAACTTCTTTATACTCTTGATGAAGTAAATCTTCTTGAAGTGCCTGTGCATAATTTAACATCCAATATGTAATTGGATAAACAAATGCTAAGACTAATGATGCAGCAATTAAAATAATTATTTTACCACTTTCTCTTTTTATAAAAGCAGGAGGGCGGTGATATACACTGAAATTACATTCATATCTTTCATCACTGTCTACTGTTGTATATAAATGCATAAGAGAATGCAGTTGATCAACATAATCATCTTTAGTCTCATATGCATAATCAAAATTAAATTCACTTGATTTGATGTTGAGTTCAACTTCTAACATCTCATCGAGTTTAGTCAGTGTTGGAATTTGAGAACCTATATAAACATGTTCAAATTTTTCAATATCAAAAGCACGTTTAGCATAAGTTAAAATGTCATTTACATTGGCAAAGAGTTCTTTGTATAGCTTGATAAAGTATTCTTTATAGTCACTATCTGTCTCTTTAAGGTTTTCAATTGAGAAAAAGTTTAAAAAGCTTTGGTAGTCTATACGTTCACCATAGAGTTCACAGAATCTTTCATGCATTTCAATAAATGAATACTTAATTGACTTTGTATAGATAAACTCTTTTTCACCGTAAATGGTTACAAAGGCATCATTTTCTTGAAAGTAGATAAAACAGTGGACACCATTGCTATCTATTATCTCTTTTGAATAAAGAGATTTTAGTAGTAGTGGTGCTGGAATGATTACATCAAGATATTTTATCTTTTCTACTACATTCGCGAATGTATGAGTAACATCAAGAGGATCAACGATAAAGACATGGAAATGTCTATTCTCCTCATCTAGATTATTATAAGTTTCAATATACTGTATTTGGTACTCAATAGCTTGGTCTAAGGCTAATTCATCATATGCTTTATTGTTTATAGCATCAAATAAATCTTCATCCGGAATGTTTTTACTTATCTCAATCTGAGCATTGATAAATTCTTTTGTATTTAGATAAGAAATTGCAAGTTGGTCTTTAGAAAATTCAGCTGTTTGTGTATCACTTAAAAAACTTGATACACCACTAAGATAGGTATCTTTATATGGATTAACTGATATAACACTTGAAAAAGAGTGTTGTTCTGATTTAGTCATTAACTATTATCCTATTTAAATGAATCATTAGCAGAAAACTAAAGTCATCATTTTTTTGTAAAAAAAATTATTTTTTACATTTTAAAGTATCTTAAAATCGTTATTTACTATATTCCATAGTAGATGAACAAGCTTAAGTGTTTTTCTTTTATTAATATTTAACATTAAATGAAAAATATTAAATACATTACAATTTGATTCTATCGGAATGTAGCTTAATCTTTTTTTATATCACATAAAATTAATAAATAAAGTGAAATAATCCCTATAATGCCTCATATAAGGGCAGTTGTAAGCTTATTTTTCAGTGATTATTTCCATTTTCTTATTAGCTAATTTTATAATTAAAACTTTTTTTCCAATAAAAGAGAAGTTATTTGAATGATAAGTTTCAATAAATGTGATTTTATATATATCTTCTGTATTAGGATAAGGAATGATATTAATCTCATTAAATATAATGGTTTTTTTCTCATTTTTACTAAAAATTCTTGTTTTATAGTTTACAAAATTTTGAAGGTTCATTCCATCAAAACGTTTAAAGTCTTGTGAATAAAAATCTAAATAGCTATCAATATCACTATATAGCCAAGCGTATCGCCACTTATATAGAGAAGAAAGTAAAAAGGAGAGTTTATCTTTTGATATGTTGTTACTAATACTATTGTTAGCAATAATAAGAATAGTTTTATTGATGTCTATATTATTATTTAAACATTTAATATCTTGATTATTTATTGCTATACAGCCTTTTGTAAACTCATCTCTCTCTTGTTCAGTAGGGAGTCCATGAATCCAGATACCATGCCCCTCTTTATTCCTATACTTGTCATAAGTATTTGGATATGAGGTTACAAAAGCCATAGGCCCATAAAACGAGTCAAGCTTAGAAATCTTTTTAACAAGAGCATATATACCAATTGGGGTTTTTAAATCACCCTCTGTAGCCTTGTCTCCCTCTTTCTCTCCAGTATATGCAGCATACTCTTTGGTGACCTTATAAGAGTTATTACTATCTCTAGTATATAATGTTAAACTCGAGTTGGATTTATCGCAGGCAAGAATATTTCTATAAGATTCTATATAACCAAAGCTTGTATCTATATTTACTAAGTACTCTTTCCAATAGCTTTCATCTGTTAAACCTAAATCCATCTTTTTTTCTATCTCATTGATACCATTTAGTCTATAGTTAGTGAGTGCATCATTTGAAAATAGAGTAGAACTTAGTAAAAGAGTGAAAACAGTAAGAAAAAGTTTATTTAGCATGGTCGTAGCCTATCTCTTTTAAAAAGTTAACATCCTTAGTCCAGCCTTTTTTTACCACCACTTGAAGATTTAAGTAGGCTTTTTTAGTACTAAGTCTTTCTATTTTCTCGCGAGCAGATTTACCTATTCGTTTTATACAGTCTCCACCCTTACCAATGATAATACCTTTTTGAGACTCTTTTTCGATTATTACCATAGCTGTTATAACATCTACATGGTCTTCTTCATCAATACTTTCTATAATTACATCAGATTCATAAGGTACTTCATCACTTACATTTTCAAATATACCTTCACGAATGAAACCAGCATAGATATCACGAACTAACTCACTTGTTAAGTCTTCTGGATCAAATAGAAAAGGTGATTCTGGAAGATTTTTACAGATAGTTTTGAGAAGATCTTCATGTCCCACTTTTTTAGGAATAGCAACTGGAATAAGTGCTTCAAAGTGCTCTCCAAACTTGTTATATGATGCTATAGTTTTAAAGAGTTTTTCTTGTTTTACTTGATCTATTTTACTAATAACAATAATATGTTTGATATTTTTTTTGTTAAGTTTTAAAAACTTCTCATAATGCTCAACACCATCAGTTACAGGAGCAAGATAGATAATAAGGTCACAATCACCCATTGCCTTGAGCGCTTCATCCATCATAAATTGATTAAGAATTTTTTCTCTTTCATGGAGTCCTGGTGTATCTACGAAGATTATTTGTGTATCTTCAACCATAACTATAGCATTTGAACGGCGTCTTGTTGCATTTGCTTTTTGAGATACCATCGCTATTTTTTCACCTAGAAGTGAATTCATTAATGTGCTCTTACCTGCGTTTGGACGACCTATGAGAGATACGAAACCTGCTTTTGTCATGTTTATTGCCTTAATTATAAAATATATCTAGAGAGGTCGTCATCTTCGACAACATCATCAAGTTTTGAGTGAACTAACTCTTGTGTTATTACAAACTCTTTGCCCTTATACTCATCAGCATCATAGCTAATTTCTTCGAGTATATTTTCTAAAACAGTATGAAGACGTCTTGCTCCGATGTCCTCAGTGTTTTCATTTGCACGATGTGCAAGTTTTGCTATAGCTCTTACTGCTTCATCATCAAACTTTAGAGTCATACCTTCAACACCAAGAAGTGCGATGTACTGCTTTAGTAAAGAGTTTTGTGTCTGTGTGAGAATCTTATA
>Ga0256824_10000579_pt1 | contig 14178 bp, 7 predicted proteins | sample CV67metaG_FD_191570 | JGI IMG/M metagenome (GOLD analysis project Ga0256824, IMG submission 191570) | Hydrothermal vent microbial communities from East Pacific Rise, Pacific Ocean - CV67 | ecosystem: Environmental > Aquatic > Marine > Hydrothermal vents | place: Pacific Ocean: East Pacific Rise...
AACTGAGTCTGATATTAATGAGCAAAAAAGCCGTATTACTTCGGCACGTTTTAATACCTTACAAAATGCTAATGGCTTGGCACTTCGTTCAAGTGAAGTCTATATAGAAGTATTACGTCAAAAAGCACTTCTTGATCTGTTTGAAGAGAATGTTAACTCACATGAGCGTATTTATGGTCTGATTCGTGAAAAGACTGAGGCTGGATCAGGACGTCGTTCTGATGTAGAACAGTCTGAGGGACGTTTGGCCCTGGCGTATTCGAACTATATTGCACAGGTTAATAACTATCAAGATTCTATTGTTAACTTTGAACGTGTTTATGGTGAAGCGTTAACAGCTACTGCACTTGAACTTCCGTTAGCGCCATCGTTACCTGCCGACACGTATGCAGGCCTATGGACGATAGCCCAGAAATACAACCCAACATTACAATTAGAGCGTGCCAACATCAAGGTACAAGAGGCCCGTTATGAAAAAGATAAAGGTAACTACTATCCAACTATTGATGCAGAGTTGGCTGCTGCACGTGACCAAAACGTACAAGGTTATGAGGGTACTAACATGAACGCTCGCGGTATGTTAAAACTCTATTACAACCTTTATCGTGGAGGATCAGATGAGGCGATACGCTTACAAAACCTTCAGTACATTACCGTACAAAAAGAGAGCTTTAATGAGCAGCAACGTGCCATACGTGAGAAACTAAAGTTAGCATGGTTAGCACATCAGATTACTTTTGTACAGATTCGTTGTATTCGTATGCATGTTGAGTACTCTAAAAAGACAGCTGAGTCATATGCACAAGAGTATCAACTAGGTCGTCGTAGTATAGTTGATTTGTTAAATGCAGAGCTTGAGCATAACGATGCCCGTAAGCAACTTGTAAATGCTAAGTCAGATGTACTATTTTCACGTTTTCGTATCTTAGAAGCTATTGGTCTATTGAACTATGCATTAAAAACTAATTTAGAAGAGAAAATCGATGCTTCTGTTCCAGATGATGTCACCTTGAGTCTTCGTCAGTTTGATAGTGTTGACCTTTATGGCGAACATGAAAACAATGTTGATATCCATAACATTTGTAAAGGGTCTTACAAGCCACTGGTCATCAAATCACCTGAGCCTATCCCTGAAGTGATTCCTGTATCTTCAGATGATATTGCCATTGATGATGTTGTTGAGTATATGAAAGAGAGCAAACCCGTTATTATGGACTCATTAACATTTGAGTCACAGTCAGCAATCTTATCTGAAGGCGGTAAAAAGTACCTTGGTACCATTGCTAAAGATTTAATCGATAGTGATGAATATATCTTAGAAATCTCTGGTCATACTGATAGTATTGGTACAGATACCTATAATCAACGCCTTTCAGAACAACGTGCCAATAGTGCAAAAAAATCACTCGTTGAAGCGGGTGTTAAACCAGACAATGTTGTTGTTATAGGTGAGGGTGAGTTGAAGCCTATTGGTGATAACAAAACCTCTGAAGGACGTGCACTTAACCGTCGTATTGAGATGAAGCTTATTAAACGTGATGAATATGGAAACACAACAGAGACTAATATTGATACGACAAAAGCAATTCAAACGAATTAAGCGTGATGGAAAAACAGATAAAAATTGATCCTCTATTAACATGCCTGGTTATCTTCACGAAGATCCACCATCGTCCTTTTAGTGCAGAAGCACTCACTCAAGGACTTCCTTTAGAAGAGGGAGAGTCTACTCCAACACTTTTCTCTACTGATCCAAACAAAGCACTCTTCTCTCGTGCAGCAAAACGTGCAGGTTTTAGTGCCAAACTGGTTGCGCGTTCATTAGAAGACATTTCTACTTTAGTACTTCCTGTTATTTTATTACTTAAAGATGGCGAGGCATGTGTTTTAGAAGAGATGAATGTAGAAGCTCAAGAAGCAAAAGTGATTTTACCTGAGCTACCTGATGCCGAAGAGTGGGTAAGCTTAGAGAAACTTCAAAAACAATATCTTGGCTTTAGTTATTTTATAAAAAAAGAGCACCGATTCAAGCAACATGACAAAAAAGTGTTGCAGACTGAACATAAACATTGGTTTTGGAGTTCTATAGCTTATTCTCGTTCTATATACAGAGATGTAGTTGTTGCATCTTTTGTTATTAACCTCTTTGTCTTAGCTGCACCACTTTTTACGATGAATGTATATGATCGTGTTGTTCCTAACAATGCGATAGAGACGATGTGGGTACTGGCTATCGGTATCTTAGTCATTTATGTTCTAGACATGATATTAAAACTTCTACGTACACAGATGTTAGAAACTGCAGGTAAAAAAAGTGACATTATTATCTCTTCTTTACTTTTCGAGAAGGTGATGAATCTTAAGATGGCGGTACGTCCTAAGTCAGTAGGTTCGTTTGCAAATAACCTAAAAGAGTTTGAAAGCATACGTAATTTCTTTACTTCTTCAACGATTTCAACACTTATTGATCTTCCTTTTGCACTGTTATTCTTAGCTGTTGCATATATGATTGGTGGCGTCATTATTGCAGTTCCTTTAGCTGTTATAGCAGTAATTATGCTCTACAGCCTAATAGTGAAAGAGCCACTGCGAAAAAGTATAGAGAGTACTTATGAGGCTTCCGCACATAAAAATGGTGTACTCATTGAGAGTTTGATGAATTTAGAGACTATTAAAGTTTTAGGTGCTGATGGCCATGCGCAATGGAACTGGGAAGAGTCTACTGGTGATATCGCACAAAAAGGTTTTAAGTCGAAAATATTTTCCGCTTCGATCCAAACAGTAACCGCCTTCATGGTGCAACTCAACACGGTTGTTGTCCTTATTGTTGGTGTTTATATGATTGAAGATATGGCGCTAACAATGGGTGGGTTAATAGCCTCGGTTATCTTAACCTCTCGTATTATCGCGCCAATGGGACAACTTGCCGCCTTACTCGCTAACTATGAGCAAACAAAGACGGCCTATAAGTCACTTAACGAGATTATGGCCTTACCGGTAGAGCGACCTGTTGGAAAAGAGTTTATTCATCGTGAGCATCTACAAGGTAAAATTGTTTTTAAAGATGTAGTCTTTAGTTATCCCGAAGAAGAGAAGCAGACACTTAAGGGTGTCTCTTTTACCATTAATCCGGGTGAACGTGTTGGTATTATTGGGAAAATTGGTTCAGGTAAATCAACCATCCAAAAACTTTTACTTAAACTTTATGATCCAGATAGTGGGACGGTTTTAATAGACGACATTGATCTTTCACAACTTGACCCTGCAGAACTGCGTAGACAAATCAGTTATGTTCCTCAAGAGATCGCACTATTTAACACTTCACTACGTGCCAATATTGTTTATAAAAAACCCAGTGTTGATAATGAAGCATTGTTAAAAGCTGCTCATATAGGTCTTGTGAGTGAGTTTGTAAACCATCATCCACATGGCTTTAACATGCATATAGGAGAGCAGGGAACGGGTCTTTCTGGTGGTCAAAAGCAAGCTGTTGGTGTTGCTCGGGCCTTTGTTACTGAGACACCAATGGTGATTTTAGATGAGCCTAGTACTTCAATGGACAGTAGTTCTGAAAAGCTATTACTACAACGTTTAGACGCCGCAACTAAGGGTAAAACAACAATACTGGTGACGCACAAGTCATCTATGATGGCCTTAGTCGATAGACTTATCATTATTGATGATGGTAAGGTTATTATGGATGGGCCAAAAGAGAAGGTACTAACTGCATTACAAGGGGGTGAAAATGGCAAATAAGAAACCTAATTACTCCCAAAAAGACCTGCAGTACATGGCCTCACTTTCATCTGCTGTAATGCAGAAGAGTTCAGGTTCCTCACGTCTCATCATCTGGATGATTTTTGTCAGTATAGCGTGGCTTATTATATGGGCATATTTTGCAGAGATTGATGAGTTGACACGTGGATCTGGTAAGGTAATTCCTTCTAAGCAAGTACAAGTCATTCAAAACCTTGAAGGTGGAATTGTCTCGGAAATCTTAATTGATGAAGGTGAAATCGTAGAAGAAGGTCAAGTCCTTTTAAAAATTGATGATACTTCGTTCTCTTCTTCATATGCTGAAAACCATCTACGTGACTTGGAGTTAAAAGCACAAGTTGTACGTCTAAGTGCTGAGGCAAGTGGTAAAAAAGTGCAGTCTATGACTGCTATCACTAATGAAATGCGACCGTTTATGGAGCATGAACGTACTTTGTACCAGCTCAATAAAAAACAGCTTTCACAAAAGCTAAACATCTTAAAAGAACAGATCAATCAACGTAGACATCAGTTAAGAGAATCACAGTCAAAATATAAGCAGTTACGAGAAGACTATAAGCTCATTCAACAAGAGGTGCAGATAACAGAGCCCTTAGTGGCTAAAGGAATTGTTTCTCAGGTGGAGTTTTTACAACTGTCACGTCAAGCTTCAGGTATTAAAGGGGAGATGGACAGTGTTAAGCTCTCTATACCGCGTACACGTTCTACCATTAAAGAGGCTAAAAACAAGATGGAAGAAGCAAAACTTGGTTTTAGGCATGATGCTAAAGAGGAGCTTAACAAGGTTCAAGCAGAGCTGTCTCGTATAGAAGAGTCTTCAGGTGCATTAGAAGATAGAGTAGAACGTACCTTAGTGCGCTCGCCTGTGAAGGGAATTATCCAACGTCTATTGGTCAACACAGTTAATGGTGTTGTTCAGCCAGGTATGGACCTTGTTGAGATTATTCCTTTTAATGACAAACTACTCATAGAGACAAAGATTAAGCCTTCCGACATCGCGTATCTCTATCCCGGTCAACCTGCCAAGGTAAAGTTTACCGCATACGACTTCTCTATTTATGGTTCACTCGATGGTAAGGTTACATGGATTAGTGCAGATACCATTACAGATGAAGAGGGTAAGGCCTTTTACTTAGTACGTATTAAGACGAACAAAAACTTCCTTGAGTTTGAAGGTGAAAAACTGGACATAATGGTAGGTATGATTGCTAATGTCGATATTATTACCGGTAAAAAAAGTGTTTTGGATTTCCTTCTGAAACCAATTTTAAAAGTACATCAGGCGGCATTGAGAGAACGATGATAAGGCTATATACTAAAAATGACCGTATTACTAAGCGTCTGAATGATCTTGCAATAGAGATGCAAGTAGATCAAAAATCAGAAAATACTATTATCTTGGCTGAACCTAGTGAACTATCGTCTATTAAAGAACAATTTATTGGTAGTAAAATACTTGTATTGAGCCAACATCCTAAGTTTGAAGAGGGAATAGTACTACTTCAAAAAGATATAAATGGTTATGGCAATCTTTACATGCAAAAAATACACCTTTTGCAAGCTCTTTCTACTATTAAAAATGGAGCAGTATGGCTCTACCCTGAGATGATGCAGTCCCTTATATTACTCGGTTCTAATGCTGTTGTAGATGAAGACGTGATAGAAGCACTGAGTATACGTGAACGAGAAGTCGCTAGAGAGATCGAGAAGGGCTTAAGTAATAAAGAGATAGCTTCTGCGCTAGGTATTACTGAACGCACTGTTAAAGCGCATCTTAGCCACGTGTATGAGAAGTTAGAAGTGAGTGATAGACTTGCACTGGCGATGTTATTAAGAAAGTAATTTAATAGAGAGCCTGGGCTTCCATTTTGAACTTAATTCAAAATTTAGCTCTTATAATAGCAACGCCGTTATCTACATCTTTAATGCAGTGGATCCCGTATTAAGTACGGGATGACGGGTAGACTTAAGAGACCACAATCTCTTGTTCGATGTTAACGGTTACAGTATTACTTCCATCACTGACATTGTAGACATCTACTGTATGTCCATTTCCATCATCCATACTGCTCTCCACCTGAGTCCATGTTTCAGACGTCCCAACTGGCTTAGCAACACTATCTCCATTATCACCATAAATGGTGAGTATGTTATCTTCATCTGTCATGTTCATAATGTCAGCAACATCGAGGTTCGTAATGGCATGGTCGCCTACTGTTAGGTCGATGATCTCTATGTTTGCGAGGTTATTAATGCTACTGAAGTCAAGATTATCATTAGTATTGACGAGTAGGGTATCTAGACCCAGACCACTATCCATGAGAAGTGCATTAGAATCATAGGTAATGGTGTTGTTATTACCATCAATTGTGAGGTTCGCTGATGATGTATCCCCATCCATATCTGTGATTTCATAGGTAAACGTTTCGGTGATATCTGTAGTCGTAGTGACTGACGGTGTATAGCTAACACCATCAACATAAACTTTACTATTAGATTCTACAACAACATATTTAAAGTCGATATCACCCATGTCTATTTGATAAGTATCATTGGCACTTCCAAAGAAAGAGAGAAAGTGTGTATTCCCTTGAGTATCTAGAAGGTTGCCCTTAGCATCATAGATAGAAACAGTTGTACCGGCAAAGAAGTCAAATATTGCCGTATTATTTATGTTTAGTTTTACTTCTGAGATATTATCAGCAAACTCTAGAACAAGTGCATCACTACCATTAATACTATCACTACTGAACCAACCTGAATCAGCAACTCCAAGCCCTTTACTGTTTTCAGAGACATCACTTTTATGGCTTGCCAGTGTAGTTGAATCTAACTTGCCAGCATTTAAAAAGTCGTCATCTTGGAAGGCATAGATACCAATGTTATCCCAGAGATCAATGCGGTTTCCACCTGTTTGAATAGGGTCAGGTCCATTATATGCATAATCATAACTACCATCTTGTTGGAAAGTAACATCACCATACTTAGCATTAATGGTTAACGTCTCGCCACTGAAGTTATAGACAGTTCCATCATATGTGATAGAGGTTACTCTTGTTGCTCCATCAAGTGTATCAACTTGACCATTGTATTCGTCAGTAATAACATTTCCAGAAGTTGTATTGCCATTAATAGCAATGATTGTGTCTACATTATCATAAGCAACAGGAGCACCATCAACAATATTAATGTTTAAGTCTGCACTCTCACTGATATTACCAGCATCATCTGTTACGGTATAACTAATGACATCTGAAGTTGCTGCAGAAGGATTTTCTAATGTATAAATGTAATCTCCTGCTACATATGTAACACCATCATATGTAGTATCGTTAACCGCAATAAAAATGACACCACTTTCTGTCTGCAAGGTATAAATATTACTATTTTCTGTCCATGGTGTGGCAGAAACCCCATTGGCACTGATATTACTAATAGTACTGTTACCAATGTTACTGTCGTTACTAAAAAGGTTACCACTGGTGGTGCGATCACTTAGCGATGGTGTTGCTCCGTTTTCTAAAGCAGACTCATATACAGGTGTTGGTGCTATATCGTCACTTAATGTACCAGCACTAAGGTCAACAGTAGCAGTAACTGGAGTAGATGAGGCGATATTACCTGCTTTGTCTGCTATGACTTCAGCTATTATAGAGATCGTTGTATTGTCATTACCTGTTAAATTATTTAGTGTGATATTAGCGTTGAAGGTACCATCAGCATTGGCTGTGATGGGAAGGTTATTTGATGTTTGAGTGATTCTATATGTACCGGTACTTGTTTCAATGCTAAAGCTAATCAATGTCCCCTCAACTGCAGTTGTTGTACCATTTACCCATACGCCATGGTCTGCTTCTTGTTGATTAATATAATTATCACCAATAGCATCTAAACTGATACTAGCATCACTACCATCAGTTGCACTTGTATCGAGTACTACGGGCTCACTATCTGTGTATGGCGTACCTGTTGTAAGATCGTTTACAGAGGCTTCAACAATGTATGTTTTGTCTGGAAAGGAGGTAAATGTACTTGGTGGCACAGTGACACTAAATGTACCATCTACTTGAACAATGACCATACCTAAATCAATAGGATTTCCATCAATAGTAAATGTAACAAGATTTCCATATTCTTCGCTTGTTCCAGAGATAACAACACCTTCTAGTGTTTCAGCTTCATTAATATAGTTACCACTAATAGGATCTAAATTAATTCCAGTACTTGGATCAATGGTCTGAATTTCCTGAATAGCTTGATTACTATTTCCTGCCTTGTCTGTGACAATAGCAGTAACATTATAAATACCAACATTTTCTATTTCACCGGTAATGTCTAGTCTCCAAGTACCTGCATCCGTATCTAAAGTAAGACCGTTTGATGTGTCATAGACATTACTATCAATTTTTATGACTAGAGTATTATTACCTGACTCTGATTCGTAAGTACCACTGATGATGTTTGAACTGGTGTCAGAAGTGATAAAGTCATTAGTATTGCCATTGTCATTAGTCATGGCATCAATTGTAATATTGGCAAACGTAGTATCAAGAAGAACATCCTGTGGGTCAGAGTAGACAATATTTCCAGCAGTATCTGTAACAATATTAGCCTGTACCGTATAGGTGTCATCGTCATATGACGCTATTGTTGTTGTGTCTATAGTAATACTGTATGTTCCATCGTCTTGTACTGTAGTAGTATTGAATTCTCCACCATTCATTGTAAATGATACTTTTGCACCAATAACATTTGAACTTCCTGTAATGGTAAGTAGGTTACCACTTTCTTGAGCATTAATAACATTATTACCGCTAATAGGGTCCATAGTGAGTGTAGCAGGTGTGACTCCATCACCATTGTCTGCAATAGTATCAATAATAACACTATCATTTGATGTTACAGTATTTCCATCTATATCTGTGACAGTAGCTGTTACAGTTATATTTTCACCTTCAGCTGGTACATCAAAAGTTGTCACAACAGATCCCGCAGTGATAAGAGTATCAGTAATCGTAATAGTTGTTGTACTTTTTCCATCAGTTATAGAGACAACATCATTTACTACTGCTTCTTCAGGTATTTTAATTTCTACATCAAGTGTAGTTGAACCGTTGAGTTCAGTTGCGTTGATAAATCCGTCATTATTTGTATCGGTAAGGATCGTAACAGTAGGTGTATTATTAGCATTGTTATCACCAGTATTACCATACTGAGTATCAATAGTAACAGTTTGTTTATCACTCACTGTATTACCATTTGTATCAGTAACGGTAGCAGTAATTGTAATCGTTCCATCTTCTGTTGGAGCATCAAAATTAGTATCTATAGTACCTGCATCAATAAGCGTATCGTCTATTGTAATGATATTAATAGTAGTTCCATCACTAACATAAACGATGTCACCAATGACAGCTTCAGAAGGTATTTTAATATTGACATCGATCTTGCCATCAAGCTCAGTAGCATTGATAACACCATCCTGGTTTGTGTCTTCAGTAATTGTTACTCTTGGTGTATTGTCAGCATTATTATCACCTGTGTCACCATACTGCGTATCTAAAGTGACAGTTTGCTCATCACTAATTGTATTACCATTTGTATCAGTGACGGTGGCCGTTACTGTAATAGTTCCGTCTTGAGCCGGAGCATCAAAACTCGTATCCACAGAACCAGCAGTGATGAGTGTGGCATCGATGACAATGACTCTTGCCGTAGTTCCATCTGTAATAGAGATTGAATCACCAATGACAGCTTCAGAAGGTATCTTAATATTGACATCGATCTTGCCATCAAGCTCAGTAGCATTGATAACACCATCCTGGTTTGTGTCTTCAGTAATCGTTACGGTTGGTATGTTGTCAGAGTTACCATTACCATTATCGCCAAACTGTGTATCGACTATGATCGTTTTAGTTTCAGTTGTGTCATTACCAGCTGGATCTGTTGCGATTACAGAGACAACTGTATTCCCTTCGTCAAGAGGATCTGTAATTGGAAGAGACCACGTACCATCACCGTTATTGGTCGCAGTATGCTCTTTAGCATCTATAGTGACAATGATTTTGACATCAGAATCTTTGTCCGTTGTCCCTGTGATTATAGGTGTACTATCATTGGTGTTGAGAGAGTCAATAGTTAGCTTAGGTGGAATTGTGTCGATATTAATAACGATTGTTTCTGTTGTGTCATTACCATTTGGATCTGTTGCAATAACCGTGATCTTTTTATCCCCTTGTGGAAGGTCTGTGTTTGGAAGTGTCCATGAACCATCACCATTATTAATAGCTGTATGATCTTGTCCTTCAATAACCACAACAATAATTGCACTCGAATCATCCACTGTTCCGTTGATGGTAGGATTTGAGATGTTAATGAAAGAATTAACTGTTATTGATGGATTGTCTCTATCCGTAACAAGTCCAAAACGATCATCTTCTTCCTGTGTAGTTGAGCGCTTGTTAGATGAAAATTGATCAAGTGAACTAGAACCAGAAGTAGCACTGTTGTCATTATGCTTTTCAATACTATCAATAATAAGAGATGATCCACCTACTGCTACCTCTTCACCGGAAGCAGTCTCTTCAAAGACAGAGAGGTCTGGACTCTCTGCTAAGATGGCTTTAAGTGCGTCTACTTCTGCTTGAGTCTCATCGACCGCTAGCTCCTCACTGTCAGAAACAGTCTTGTCGATAAGAACAAACTCATCTGCACCAATGTTCATGGTTGTTCCATCACTAAAACGGATCATCATGGCAGAACCAGCTTCGGTAGTGACAACAGAGTCTGCTGATATGGGCATACCTGCAACAGCAGGTGAAGATTTTCCATCTGGTGAGACTATATTTGCTTTTCCCGTCAATTGTTCAATTTTTCCAATGCTATTTGACATAATAATCCTTGTTAATTATATAGATTGAGATTATTTTACTCAAATAAAGAATATACGTCTATTGTACAAAGGTACTACTTGTATCAATACTCATCTTCACTAAATCTAAAATTTAATAGTGTAAATGTATAAGTGCTTCGTAAATTTATTTGATATAATCAGTAAAAATTGTAGATATAGGGGAGTTCGTGCTGAAAAAAGTTGCTTTTGTTCTTTTTTTTGTTGCACTTGTTTTGGCTGACCCCTATGTTAGTGAGCTTTTGATTACTAAGATCGAAACGAAGTATGGTCCTTTTGCTAAAAACCGTTTTGTCTACCTGAATAAGGTGCTTGCAGAGGCCAAAGGTGTGAGTGAGCTAGAACAGCTTCGTCTAGTTAATGATTTTTACAACAATGTGCGTTATAGAAATGATGCTAAAAACTATGGTGTTAAAGATTATTGGGCCACGCCTATAGAGTTTCTTGGTAGAGACCATGGTGATTGTGAAGACTATGTTATTGCCAAATACTTTGCATTGAAGTTTCTAGGGGTAGATACTAAAAAGCTTTACTTTACGTATGTTAAGTCTAGAAAGTTTAAGCAACCTCACATGGTTTTAACCTATTTTCCTAATCCTAATGCCATCCCTCTTGTTCTAGATAACTTTAACTACAAGATTTTTCCAGCATCTGAACGTACAGACCTGATCCCTGTTTACAATTTTAATGGTGATAACCTCTATATCGCTCAGAAGTCAGGTTATGGAAAAAAAGTATCCCAATCAAAGAGTTATAAACAGTGGGACATCCTCTTAGCAAATATACAAAGGAATAAAATATGACTCTCTACAAACAGTTAGCACTACTACTCTCTCTTCTTCTATTAGTTATTCTCTCTACAGTGAGCGTGTTGAAATTTAACGCAAGTATTACAGAGACCAAACAACAACTTTTCAGAAATGCAGAAAACACAGCAGCTTCACTAAGTCTCTCATTGGCCTCAGCCAAAGGTGATGAAGCCATACTCTCAACCATGATTAATGCTAACTTTGACACAGGGCACTACCGCGCTATTATTTTGGAAAATATGCAAGATGATGTTATTTTTGAGCGTTTGGTCTCCGTTTGTTCACCTGCAGTGCCCACGTGGTTCAGTAATGTCATAAACATAGACGTACCTGCTGCCTCAGCGCAAGTCTCTTCTGGATGGATGGTTATAGGCACACTCACAGTTGAGAGTGATGCAGCACCAAGTTATGTTTATTTGTATAACTCGTTTCTTAATCTTCTTTATCTATTTGGTCTATTTATGCTTTTAAGCCTTTTACTTTTATATGTTCTTTTATACACACTATTAAAGCCCTTACGTAACTTACGTGAACAAGCTGAAGCTATCAGTCGTAATGAGTTTAGATATCAAGAACAACTCCCCTATACAACAGAGTTTAAAGAGATTGTTTTGAGTATGAACACCTTGGTAAAAAAGATAGAGACCAACTTTAAAGCCAATGCTAAAGTGGTACAGCAAAATCATAGGCTTCTTTACACTGAAAAACTTCCTAAACTTTATAATGAACACTACCTTATGTTGAAGTGTAATGAAGAGTGTATGGAAAACAGTGAGTTTGATGGAGGTGTTATTATTGTGATGGAGCTTATAGTAAATGCTAAAAGTATTAAAGCTGAACAACAAGAAGATCTTTTTATCTCATTAGCCTCTATCATGATCGAAAAAAGTGCTGTGGTGGTGCATCGTATTGTGGCAAAGATAGATAACAATCGTTTAACATTGTTGATGCCGGGTACCGGAGAACTTCAAGCCTGCAAAGTGAAACAAGAGGTAACTGAGACCTTCATTTCGTTTTTAGAGGCGCAGAACATTGATAAAGAGACAATGCTTATTAATCAGGGTATGTATCACTTTAATGCACATGAAAAATGTCAAGACTTTATAGAAAAAGCACGTAAGCAATTGAGCGAAAAGAGTCGTAATATCTGCAAGGATGAGGAACAATCCCTTCGTAATAAAGAGCAACTAACACAGGAAGATTGGTCTTATTTGATTATGACGGCCTTACGTAGTGAATCATTCTCGTATGAAGTGCGTAATGTTATTGATACAAGCGACAAAGCCATCTATGACAGAGGCATAACAATAATTATGAAAGACAATAGTGGCACAATCTATCCTTATGGACGTTTTATAGCAGCGGCTGTGAAGGCACATAAGGTATTAGACATCTACATGCAAGTCATACGGGTTTTGGTTCAGAACTTTTCTTCTAATGACAAAAAAGGACGATATACCTTCTCTTTTGCCAATACACTACTACTTGAAGAACATACTTTCGGTATTTTAGAAAAAGAGTTTAGAAACTTTGAGAATACACATAACCTTGATTTTTGTATAGAACTGCCTGAAAACTTTATAGTAGAGCATGCAGGTGAAGCCAAGCGATATGTCGCGCTTATTAAAGAACATGGTTATCGTTTTGGCATAGGTGAGTTTAGTGCAGAGTCTGAGAGTTTAGATTACCTAAACATACTAAAGCCTGAGTTTATTAAAATTAGCAAGCTCTTTTTACTTGATCTCATCTATCAATCTTCACCACTTTTAAGTAGTCTACAGATGGCAACAGATGCGTTAGGTATTAAGATTATTGCAACGGGTGTCAGTAGTGTAGATGAGTTAGCCATTATAAACGAAGCGGGTGTTACAATTGTTCAAGGTTTTATTACAGAAATTATATAGTAAATCATATAGGGGTATGGAATGAAAAAACTACTTTTAGTCATTTTGCTGTTAAGTAATCTACTGATGGCAGATGAAGCCCATGACATCATGAAAAAACTAGACAATAACTTACGTGGTCATAATGTCTATATGCAGATGAAGATGAGTATTACCTCTATGGGACACACCCGTACCATGAAGATGCAGACATGGGCTAAGGGAACTAAAAAGAGCTTTGTAAAGACCATCTATCCACCTAAAGATAAGGGTATTACTTTTTTAAGTCTGGACAATCAGATGTGGCAGTATGTTCCTAAGATAGAACGTACCATTAAAATTCCTACCTCTATGATGTTACAAAACTGGATGGGCAGTGACTTTACCAATGATGACATGGTCAAACAGAGCTCTATAGTAGATGACTATGATCCTCGTATATTGAAAAAAGAGGGGAGTGTGGTTACTATAGAGTTGATACCTAAAGAGGACGCTGCTGTTGTCTGGGGTAAAATCATCACTAACATAGACACAACAACCTATACAAGTAACAAAGATGTCTTTTACGATGAAGATGGTGACGTGGTACGTACTTTTTACTACAGTGATGTTAAACAGTTTGGTAAGTACTATACACCAACACACTGGAAGGTTCAGCCTGTTGATAATCCTAATAAATATACAAAGATAGTATTAGAAGAGGTAAAGTACGACACCAAAATCTCTGAGCAGTACTTTCGTAAAAGTGCACTCAAACGGTTCTCTCGCTAATGTTCTCACTGGCACTTAAAAACATACT
>Ga0256824_10000580_pt1 | contig 14176 bp, 11 predicted proteins | sample CV67metaG_FD_191570 | JGI IMG/M metagenome (GOLD analysis project Ga0256824, IMG submission 191570) | Hydrothermal vent microbial communities from East Pacific Rise, Pacific Ocean - CV67 | ecosystem: Environmental > Aquatic > Marine > Hydrothermal vents | place: Pacific Ocean: East Pacific Rise...
CCATCCTGGACCATCTTCTTCATCTTTCAATGAAAACTTGATCGTCACATACTGACCTCTTACGTCAACACCTTGAGAGTTTCCTCCAAACTGAATTCCATAAGGATCGATATTGTCAAAAGTAGCGTTACGCACTTCAGCTTCGATTTGTTTTCCTTGTCCAATACCAACAGTACCTAAAGTACCTACAGCAAAAACTAAGCTTGTTGGAGACTCGTCTTGATCCTTAGTTGGAGTAAGTTGAACTCTTTCAATATTAACTCCTTCATATCCTGCAAGCATTTCAATGTCAAAACTGTTACCAGCTGCATTAGAAAACTTCAAGATAATATCATTGAATCCTGGAATAACAGCACTTGCTACTAAAGCAGTACCTAATCCTGTTGCACTTGTAACTTTACCTGATTGGTAACGTATCCCACCTGTTCCACGCTCAGGAAAAATCTCTGAAAGAGGACGCTCAGTCGCTGTAAAGAAAACCTCTACAATGTAACTTTCTCCTACTAAAACTGCTGTTGGACCTGTTACAGTAATCTTTTCAGTTGCTGCTAATACAGGAGAAACGATCCAGTTTGAAGAAGCGTCAGCTGCTACTATTGAAGTAACGTCTGCTGCTTTTCTTACAAGAAATCTTCCAAACCCTGGAATATCTGCAAAGTTATCTGCGGTTGGAGCTGTTGGCGCTAATGGCGCGAAAGCTGCACTTAATTGTTTTACGTCATCTGCTGTATTCAGCACGACTTGACGGTATCCTAGATTGAACATTTTGTTTAATGTTTAATTTCAATGATGCTTATACCAGTATAACACCATCTGTTTATATAAATAAAAGCAGAGCTGGTCTCCCCACTATTTTGTTAGCTTTGTGCTCCTCTGATCGCAGGGTCAGTTATAGTCTGATTCACTGCAACATTGGATTGTAATCTGTTGGACGAGCCTCTCTCTAGAAGAAGCTTCAGTAATATTTTAACTATTTCATCCCCTACATCATCTGTAAACTCCATCAGCTGAGAAGTATCAATAGTATCTGCCACTTGTACCTCTGTTAAATCCACCTTCTTAGGATGTCTCAAATACTCTACTAGTATATTACTAATTTTTACCCAATAAGGTAAAGACGAACCTATACTAATTCTAATCTTATTATTAATAATATCAAAATAAGGTCTGTAGAACGTAGGCTCTAAGTATACATTATTATGTAATCCAGCTTTGATAGATGAACTCATTCTAGCCGCCTTATACGTCCTAGGAGTCATCACCTCTTGCTCACAGTTTGCAACCGGTCGTTCCAATGTAACATCGAAAACGCAACTGGTAAGATGTCTGTAAGGCTTGCCATTAACCACCCCTATGATATCTATCGGTATCTCTAGATCTGTAGTATGGTGCTCTTCTTTCCAAAACCTCAAGTCATCAGTCAACTGCTGAGTAGCTTCAAAAAGTTCATATCGTACTTTAAGGTACTCATTGATCGCTTTATTAAAGTAGTAATTAAAATCCTCTAAATAAAACGTAGGAGCTTCCTCCTTAACAAGTTCCGTTAAAACGTCGATATAAACTTCTCTAGCTGTCTTATACATATTGTATTACTTTTTCTTCGTCCCTTTAGCACTAGGTGGGATCATAGCTTCTTCCGCTTCCTTCTTAGCTGATGCAAATACATCTGCTGCCTTTTCTTTCGGAGACGATTCAGGAACGTAGTCCTCTAACAAATCATCATTAACTATAATCTCTTTTTTAACCTCGTTCTTAAACTTAGGCTCAGGCACTTCTACCTCGTCACCAACTGCTTCGTCCTCTAAAGGATTAGCTGAAAGCTTAGCAACTCCGTATGTAATAGCCTCAATAGACCTTACAGTAGCTGCATTCTTAGGATTAGCGAAGTACGATATAACCGCTTTCTTGTCAACCCCTAGTAAGAATTCACCGAACATAAATACTCCACCTTTATTCTTGATAGAACCTTTCTTCATCGCATGCATGTAAAGTAACTCAAGGCTGAATGTAGCGCTCTCATATACTTTAGCAATCTTAGCAGGCTCAGTAAGTACCATTCCTAATAGGAATTCTTTCACTTCTGATACCACTTCTGCATCCATATTAAGACCTAATATAGAAGCCCTGTTGTAAAGGTTCTCATTAGAATCACTAAGGATATAATTTTGTAATTTAACTCTTTTCTCAATCGCAGATACTTTCTTAGCAGATTCTGCTCCAGCTCTGTGAATGTAGAAATAAGCTCCAGGTGTTGATTGTCCAGATGCAAAGTCTTCTGCGATTTCTCTACAGTGCTTCATCCATTCCCAATCTTTCCCCCACTCATCTTCGTTAAGGTTTATCTCTATACCATCATAGATCTTTACCTTACTCTCGATACCGGGTACATAACCCATTTTTAATTTTTCAAACTCAGGGATGTTTTCTGTAATCCCTTTATAACGGCCGTTAATATCTTTAGCAGGCGCTATTGTTGCCTTAGAGTCTTTGTAGTATGACTTAAGGATTAAAATCTTGTCGTTAGGGGTCCCTCCCGCTAACTGCTCAGCTGTTAAGCCGTGTGTGTTTTTGTTAATTACTTCCATGTTATTATTTATTACTTATTGATTCATATTAAATTTAAAATAAGGGAGAGCATAAACACCCTCCCTATATTCTCTTTACCGTTATTATACGATAGACTCTTTGATAATCGCAGAGTTGTAAGGGTTAAATACAACAGCAGCAGAGTATCCTAACAAGTGATATTCGCTTCCATCAACAGATGTAGCTAAATCAACGTTATTCTCTTTACCACTAAATCCGCCCATACCTCTAAGCTTACCTGAAAGCATCTCACGACCTTCCATAGTAAACATTGCGATACCTGAGTTAGATGTCGTTTGGTCGATTCCAATATTGATACAGAAACCATATCCAGAGTAAGGATACTCATCAGATAAGATTTTATCTACCATGAAAATCACGGTATTTCCTTGGAATGTGTAAGAATCATAATGCGCACCTACTTTGATACGGTTACCATCCTTATTAGTGAAGTAATGTCCTTCACCACCACGTTGATCAGAGAAACGTAAATCATCTCTTAACAATCTACCTAATTGGTCATACAATCTTTCGTTCACTACAAACGCGTATGTATTTCCGATAGAGTTAGGCGACTTCTCACGCATTGCTGCCATGATGTCTTCCATCCAACGAGTACTCAATACAGAGTAAGCGAACTTCTCACAGTAACGCTCAATTTGCTTGATCACACCGTCACCGATTGGCACGTCTTGACCTTTCTCATCTTGCATCAAACATTTTCCATTCACATCGAAATTCGACTCACCCCAAAGTAAGTGATTTTCTCTTGCCCATAAGTAAGACTCTAAAACGTCTTTCTCAAGCTTTTGTAAACGGTAATATTCGTACTCAACTTTACCTTTATGTTTCTTCTGTCCTCTCTCGATGTAGAACTCTTGAGAAGCAGCATACTCAGCAGATTGGATATCTGAAGATCTGTGCTTACTCATATAGTTACGATGAGTTTCAGTGTTGTACTGATACTTAACATACCCACGCACTGATAATTCAGGATGGTAGTTAGAACGGAAACGAGTAGTTTTCCCTGCTTTTAAGAAAGAAGCATCAGGGATTGCTCCCGTATTACTTACCATCTGTACTTTGTACTGCCATCTTTTAGGTCCTAAGAACTTAGGCGGAGCAACAACAATAAGCTGAGACTGATTGTCCAATGCGAACGTCTCATTTTTATTGTAATACTTCTCAGCCAAGATAACAGGAAAAATACCTGCAGTTGGAGTCGCATCAGCAACAATTTTCACACGCTTAATATAGTTGACATCGATAGTCCACTGAATAGCGTACGAGTTAATAGGTGTGAAACCTCCTACGGATTTCTTGTTTGTGTACACGTTACGTAACCCTTCAGTTAAATTTGAAATGGTCAAACGCGGATACATACGAACTACTTGCCCCATAATGTGCGGCTTCTCTCCTAAAAGAGTACCGAAGTGCTGGCGCGTACGTGTTGTATGTATGTTTTTGTCGATAAATTTTCTATCTACAATTCTCATACTTTTAAATAATTAAATTTGTTATAAAACATATTCCTATTAGCCTATCACCTCTTCTTGAGAAGTCCTTATAATCTTTCTACTTAAATAAATCTTCTTCATCAACTTCCTGACCAAAAGACGGTGCTCCTGTATCATCTATTGAACCTTTTCTGGCTCCAGCTCCTCCTCCTAATATAGTAGGCTGGCCTGGCATTCCATTTATACTCTGTTCGTACCCTTGCTTAGTAGCTTTAGATACTTCTTTCTTCCAGTAAGCATTAAGGTTTTCAATATAATCTTCACCATATTCTAAAAACCAGCTTGCTTTAAACATCGTCTCAGGATCTCCAAATATCTTCTCCATAAGGATAGGATCGTTGTGCTCATTAAGCTCCATGATGTCGTGAAGCAAATACTCCTTAACATCGTCCTGAATTTCTGCTCCGGCAATACTGCCTATATCGTTGATCGTACTAGCAATTTCATGTCTCTGACCTTCTAGCTCTGTATAATAAGCTCTATCTCTATTACTAGCAATCTCGCTTTTTAATGCCTCTTGACGCTCTTCGTAAGAATCTCTAAGTACATCAACAGTATCTAGATATGTTTTCAAATCTCTAGCCTTCACTAGCTCTTCCGATAAATCATTATCATCAAACTCTGGATGACTTTCTCTTAAATGCATTAGATATATATCATCATCTGCAATACCTTTAAAGTCAATAGTGCTTGCTGATTGCTCGTTGATTACAGTATCCATTCTATGGTCTACTACACCGTTAACGAACTCCTCTACACTTTTAGCTCCACTCTCTCTAAGAGCATTTAAGAACATAATCTCACCCTCATCTAGGTTAAACTTGTCCTCAACTGTAGGTACACTTTTAGATACCAATGAACTTAGAACTTCTTGCTGACCCTCAGGCGTTAACTCTGAGAAGTGAGCGCTCTCTCCGTCTTCAAATTTGATTATCCCTCCTCTAACTCCGTAGTCAGAAAGAAATAAATCTATACCGCTTAGACCTTCATCGTTTGTAGCAAAAACATCTGGTGCTGGTGCTGGTGCTGGGTCTTCGGAACCTTCTTCACCTGCTTCAGGAAACTCAGGATCATCATCTTCTCCTGGTCCTGGGTCTTGGTATTCACCCGCTACTGTTTCTTCTCCTGCTGCTGTTCCAGGACTTCCTGCTTCAGCTGCATCATCACTAAAAAGGTCGGCTTCATCTACAACGCCACCGCCTTGAAATTTTAATTTACTCATTGTTTACTTATTTTTCATATTAACACTACCTATATATTACACATAATTTATCTAAAAGGTAAACTTATCTGCAATTTAATTTCTTGTATCTTGACTTCCGCCTCTCATAACCAGTATTAAATTCTGGTCTTCAAAGATTGCTGAAGCATAAAAATGCGCTGTTGTATGGGCTGGTATCTGTACTTGAAAGTACTCTAAAAGCTCTACAGGAGGCGTCATTGGATTATCTAACAAAGGTAAAGGTTGTTGCTCATCGATAAACTTATAAAGAGGGTGAAAGAATAAAGTCTTAGGCACAGCCCCATTATTTACTACCGTAATATCATGAAGACTTCTCTCGATTAATGTTTCCCCTACCCATCTTTCGACAGTAGAGTACCTTACATTATTATCAGCCGATGCATTCCACACCTGTATAGTATGCCTACTTTTGAAGTCGGGCAAAAACTCATTAGTTACCGTGGTAGTAAACTCTTCCCCGTTATCTACGTAATCATTTCTGTATGTTCTGTAACCGCTATTAGCTCCCATAATTTCTCCTTTTAATCCCACCTTCTCAGGTCTTTTGTTAGTACTTTAATATTATTATACAGCCTGTTAACAATTCTGTTTTCAACAACTGTTACGTTAAGATCTAGTTCTTCTAAGGCCCCTACATAGGCGCTCAACTTTATAGACTTTGTCATAGCTTTGTTTAGAGCTGTAACATCTCCTGATACTCTACTTCTATCAGCTATATCATACTGTAATTCCGCCATTGCTTCGTAAGCATGGTCAACAGCAGTCCAAACATCTATTAAATCTATCATCTTAACAAGTTAAATCTATTTTTTTATTCAGGCACATCGTACGAGCTGACTCCATAATCACCTGAGCCTTTTCATAAAGACCGTTTTCAAACATCACATAAGCGGCCATTCTCTTCATGCTCAATTTCTGCCAATCCATAAAATCACATCCGGTATTGTTCTGACAAGAGATTTCAATCACCTCAGCAACGATCGCATCTCTTATTGTATCAGTTATTAAAACCTGAGTATGCAAATATACAGTATCAGCGTTTCCACTTATTCCTGAACTCTGGTTTAGGTTGAACATATGGTCCTCATAGTTATGATTTTCCTCAAGATAACCTTTAATCGGAGGTGTAGATACAGAGTAAGAATAATACCCTTCTGCATCTTCGTATAATACCCCATCATAAGGAGCTTTGAATATAAAACCATCTATACCGTAAATTATTCCCTTTATAATTGTAGCACCAACGCTAATATCTCTAAAAGCTATGAATGTATAACTGTACCATCCATCGAGCTGTACTTTCTTATAATCTATATGAGGCATTGAAGTGATCACTGTCGGAAAAGCTCTTCTAGACTGAACCACATAATCTTTATTACCTACATTTAGATAACCTTCTGAGTAGTTAAGTACATCAACAACACCGTTAAACATACTGATTTCAATCACCACATCCTGAAGCTCTTCTGCATTCGTAACAGCATTCACGCCATTAGGGTCATACACAGTCGTAGGTATATTAGTCAAATCGAATACTCCGTGCTCTTCAGCCACAACCGTAGAAAACATTCTATTGCTGTATCCTAAAGTACCGTTATACGTCACAAACACCTGGTAACTTGAAGGTACCATATTAGGCACCGCCCCGAAATTAACATTGTTAGGAGAAAATGCCAACACCCTAGTATTAGGTTGAGCCGGGTCAAATATAACCCCTAAAGCCTCTGTTGAAGGGTCGTACTTAAAAGCATCTGTTCCCAGTATCCCTTTATCATCCTTTATTAGTATATTTTTAATCTCCATATCTATATTGTTAGCTGTTATTGACTTCTGTACTTCTTCCGGTATCAAAGATCAGCTGCTCTCTCTCAAGCTCAACTAATTTCTCCTTCACCACAACTTCTTTATCGCCTCTTTTAGCGTCTGATCTATTTTTCTTCTCTAGAATATCAAGTTCTCTAACTCTAGCCGCGTGCTCGTTAGTATCCTTCTCTTTCTGTAGTTTGAGCTTCTCGTTTTGAGCCGCTTGTATATTGTTATTCAGCCTGTCGATCTCAGCCTTAGCCTGTTTAAGCTCCTTCTGAAGCTCTTCTGCTTGCTGCTGCATCTGCTGCACATTCATCTGTTCCTCCTTAGCTTTGGCCATAGCCTTTTCTAGAATGAACTCGATCTCATGCACTGATTTGTTGTTGATAATCTTGACTAAAGCATCTGGAGAAACCGATCCCTGCCCTGCAAACTCTTTTGCTAATTGCTGTATCTTGACTAGTTTTACATTCTCAATCCCTGATGATACTACGCTCACCTTATGATCTGATGAACTAACACTCTTAGGAGATATTACAAAAGGAATCATCGCTGCCCCGTTCTTGTATATACCTTCTTTAGCCTTGTTCTTGTACGCATACTTGAAGTTGTCTAGCGTTCCCTGCACAACTCTGTTAAGGCATCTGTCAACCTCTCTAAACATCTCTAGAGAAAGTACTGATACCTGATTCATCCCAGCTCTTACATTTTCAACAGCATCTCGCTCTTCGATAACACCCAGCATTTGCCGAGGCACACCACTTACGATATCTGCCTGAACCGTTAGAGATTCTAGTATAGCATTGATAGATTGTATAGCATTACCGTTAACTGACGCATCAAAATCTCCGTAGTATTGGAATAGACTAGCGCCTTCCTCTGTTGGATCCACTAATTCAAGTCCTTGCTTTCTAATGGTAATCCACTTAGTAAGCCTGTCCATAAACTTCTTACCCAGTGCCTTAGGAATACCCGCCACATTCACACGTGATCCTGATACACCTGAATTCGCTACCATATTATTTCTAAAGAACATGATAATATCGTACAAATCTTGTATCTCACGCATAGAGTTTACCATGGAATGTATAACACCGTTACGAGATACGTTGATAGCACCCCTGTATGTTAAACATGTCTTCCAAGGTTCGTCCTTTGTACGCGGAGCTTCATCACAACGACGACCTCCTACATATACATCGGCACCTACACGATAGCACTCATATCTATCCTCACGATAAACATGCCCACCACCCGGTTTTGGTATTCTAGTTGAAGCTAACCACTCCACATGATAAAAGTCGGTAATCTCAGAATTGATACCACCAGCTAAATATCCAGGACCGTTTAGTACATCACTATTTGACCACCCTGTCTTGAAGTACAAAGAGTCCATCGCGCCTAAATCATCCGAGTTCATTATAGTACCAGCATCTGGAGTATTCCCTCTTATATCTATAGAAGCTAATGACGTGTACCCCGAGAAAAGCCTTTCAGCCTCCTCTTTAGTAATTCTGTCACCAAGTTCTTTCAATATATGATGGGGAGAAACTCTTCTCCTGTGTACCACAACGCTAGTTCTTTTTAGATCCTTATCATGTATAGGTCTATTAGTGAAAACCTCCTCAGGCAGCACAACCTCAATCTTAGGATCCTTACCCTCACCTTTATAAATATCTCTAGCGTAACCCTCTCCTGTTATGAAGTAATCTTTAGAAATCTCCTTCTTAACATTTGATAAATCGATCTCACTATCACTCTCTATAAGACGTAACAGATGCTCAGCACCTATTGTATATGATGATTTATATTCTTTACTGTATTTTTCTTTCAGCGTATCGAAGAAAATCTTTGAGGAATCGCTTACGCCCGCCTCCTCTTTCTTCTTCTGCCCAGCCTTTGCATCATGCCTAGACTGTTCTACAGCTTTGTTAAGGTTTGCCTTCAGCTCTTTTATAATAGCCTCTGACTTCTCATCTTTCGCTGCAGCAATAGTTTCCTTATCCACATAATGCACCATAAAATCAGGCTCAGTCAACAAACTCAATCCAACTAGAGCGTCAACTCTAGGCTTAGTGATGTTAGTGAAGCCTAAATCAATAGGGTTCTGCATCCCGTAGATATCCTCTAGGTATTCAAAATCTAGGGCGTCTCTAGTGCCGGAGTAATAATTCCTAGCATTTACTATATGGCCCCTCGTTTGAACAGTTGAGGTTATATACATCTCACACATATTCTTAAAATACTCAGGAGAGAGCTTCTTACTCTCGCTTAAATGTATCTCCTTGTCAACCCCTAAATATCCGTCTGTAAGCATATGCTTCGATTTATATTATTTTCCTACAAAACCTAGTACATCAAAAATATACATGATTTTATATTCGTCCTTATTAAGAACGTCCATGTTGTTCATCTTCAAACCTACGAAAGAATCTACTATAGTACTATCGCCAACCTTAGGCAATGTAAAAGTCTTACCGTATTCATTAGTATCACCAACACTTATAACAGTACATACTTTAGTAGAATAATCATTCTTGATCTCCTTATTAATAGAGTCTACATTTGTAACAATGCCCGAGTCAGTAACTTTCTCAGTCTCGTTAACCACTTTTACCAACATATAGTTGATTCCTGGTATAAATGTTTCTGGTTTAAATGCTCCTACTTCTGCCATGTCCTGCGCTGGTTTTAATGCTAATATATCTGATTCGTTGATTATTTTTACTTGCCCGTCTGATGTTGAGATATGAAATCCCGAATACATCGAACTTATCACTACATCCCCTGGTTTTACTATTGAGACATCTGGTCCCACAGCTTCAACCTCTGTTATGTACTGTTCTCCTCTAATTATAGAAGAAGCAACTCCTAAAAATACTCCGCCCTGCGATTGCGCCGGCCACGATTTGATGGTTACTAACACTCTTCCCTTGTTCGGTCTAATCTGCGCAACTTTTACCTCGCTCGTCAGATTTGACGCCGTCATTACTTTTCCCATTATCTTATTTTTCTTATTAAACTTTTACTATCTCTTGTTGTACATGTTACCATCAATGATAACTTGTCGCATGTTTGGATTTGCTCTGAAAAAATCTCGTAAGAATAATTTCTGAGTTTGTCCGCTGCTGTACTTACCTGCAAACTGACCATCCTTAAAATTGAAAGACTGAACTCCCTTAAGCACTGGTCCTACATTAAACCTATTGGCTAAATGCTGAGGTACTGTTGCTGGAGACGTCCCAGTTGGAGATGGTACAAAACGACCACTCTCTAATTGCTGAGGCTTTCCATTATAAAACTTTGTTCCCGCTGGCATCTTATTATTCTCATAATAAAGATCTTCTCCCACACGCGAGTATTTTTCTGGTACTAAACTGCTATCAGTCATTCCCTGCTCTACAACGTCTTTTACGCCTGAAGCGTTCGACATTCTAACAGGAGCCATTACTGATCTTCCCCTCTCATGCCCTACACGTTGACTTTGTACCGGTTCAACAACGCCTGGGGTTGTTATTGGTCCTCCTGTATTGAATTTACGGTATAATAATCCCATTCTTTTGCTCATAACTATAAGTATTAAATATCTATATGTATATTACTATTAATTTTTTACTTCTTACCTCTTATTCAATAATATTTTTTAATCGTCTCCATTACCTCTAACAGGGAAAGGGTGAATTGCTTGAGCTTCTACCCATTGAAAACCTTGATCTTCACTTCCCTCAGCCTCTTCTAAAGCTATACTCCGTATCTCTTTCTGCTCCTCAGGAACTGTGCCCCAACGCTTCCTGCCGTTCTTATCCCTATACATACCGAAATCAGTCATATCCTCAGAAGCACTTCCTCCCTCAGACGCTGGTTTCCCCATCATATCTTCATCAGCAAGCTCCGTTAAGCCCATCGCTACCACGAAATCAAACTTAGTTCTTGCTTCTCTACTATATTCCTGCAATTGCTGAACAGCTGGAAGATAAAGTATCTGGAAATAATAATCATCAATATAATCGGCTAGTTTCTGATCCTGGTGATCAATAACGCTCGTGGTTGCCGGTGATCCTATAAGAGTTGACGCCTTTACACCACTGACATTAGAGCCGATCGCAATAGACGGACGTTTCAATAATCTCCAAAACTGCTTCTTAGATCTGAAGAATGATACAATATTTATCTTAGTATACTCGACGTTTATCCTAGCGTTGTACCACATGGATATTTTAAGCACATTTTCATAATCCCACCGCACATCATCAGATCTCTCGTTGTAGAAACATACATAAAGATTAGAAGTTGCGCTGAACATATTATTACTTATTCTCTTTTTCACAGTCATCGCCAACTTTGACCCTTCGACTAATGAATCTTTTCGCCCTTGATCAATACTATCCACCCCGGCCACGTACAAACCGTTTAGAGGCTTGCCTTCTGGACCAAATTGAGGCTCTTCCACAACGATGATTTTACCACCCGGAAGAGGAACAAATTCCACTCCTATAACATTACCGTCATTATCCATTACATAATCCAATCGGCCTTCTTTCCAAGGCTTTTCAGTAGCAACCTTAAGCTTTGTTTCCTGTTCTAGTAATTTATCTTGATTGAATATATTCGTACCCCTGATAAGGAAAACTTCCTCTAGAGATATAGGGAACTCTTGAAGTTCTTGCGTATATGCTACAGGATCATTCTCTAATGCTTTACGTGACTCAGATATGAGCCTCATTGCTAGTTCTATATTAGGAACTCCTGTTGATTCCCACGTTCCACCATACTTAAGAAATGAAGGTATGAAAAGACTCGTTGGTCTCCCCCACTCATTGATTTCAAGCAAGTTAAAACCTTTAGGGTTGGTAAATACATCCTCAGCATCCTTATTATCCACAGAACCACCAGTACCCGTCATAACAACGAAAGCTTTCTTAAATGATCCCATGATAATCCATGAACCCTTAGATTGCCCGAGCACATTCTTCAATGAGCCCTTACCAGGATGAGATGGAAATGATGCAAATTCCTCTATATGCTGAAAGTGAGGACGACGACCCCTGGTTTTATTCGCGTTGTCGCCGTAGGTTATCCTCCTTGCCTCGTTAAGTGATCCTCTTTTACTAAGGTCATTGTTCTCATCATAATATTCCTCTCCCGCTAGAAGTTTTATATTAGAATTTGTGATCCTTTTCTGTCTAAATCCTGGGTATTCTTTCTCAACTAGATCTATTGTTTCTGTGAACTTGCTCCACGCCTCTTCAACGATTGGTTCGGAAGTTGCTGATACGATAAGTTCCTGAGCATCGAATAATAAGTAGTACCATTCTTCTATTGCGCAGGTAATGAATGAGTTGTGAGTAACTATAAAATCGTTCGCTAGGAAAAGGCCACTCTCATGTTCAACCTCAATACAACGCCCCACCTCTGTTTCATTTGTACTTAACTCCATACTAACAATAGCGGTACGATATCTAAACCTTAAAATCTGCTCTGTTACCTCGCTATCACTTTTCAGGTCTTTTAATTTACGCTCTAGTTTAAATATAGGTTTCCCTGTATAAATATATAATCTATATCCTTTCAGCTCACCCCCTCTTACATCTTCTCCTATCTTACATTTGATCCCTAGTGATCTAACTAACCACGCAACATCATTTATTAAATCTTTGCTTACGCTGTAATATTCTGCGTTTGCCCGCTTCTTGTATGCATGTCCGTCACTGTCCATAAGACCTCGTAACAACTCCATACGCTGATGTTTTGAGGCATATTTGTACGTATCAACTATAGACTTGTCGTGAGCACCTTTCCCCCACATCCCTAGCGCCTTTATCTTTAAATCGAAGGGGTTGTTATATTTAGTGCAGCCTCCTTTATTTAAGTCTGTCTGTACTTTATTATAGGCCTTTATATAATAATTATTATTTGTAGGGTCCGGCGTAAGGCCGAAATCATCTCCTAGTGCTTTTTCAAAATAATCGACAACTTCTTGGTCATCCGTAGCTATTCTAGTACCGTACGTTTTATATGAACCGTTGCCTAGCATATACCCTATAATATAAGGATCTACCGACTGCTCTGCTTCTGGGAAGTCTACCGCACCCGCAATAGGAAGGAAATATCTACTTCCTTTACCGCCAAAACCTTTAATGTTTTCTGCTATCTCTATAGCCTCTCTAGTAGCTAAACTGTCCTTAGGATAGATGCTGTATACGTCCCATAAGTGCCCTGTAGAACATTTAGCAGTTCTTCCATCCTTAAGAGTCATTGTATATACGTCTAAAGCGCCGTACTCTTTTACAGCTTTTACCTTAGTTATCTCGCCTGTTCTAGTGAAAATCTCATCGCCTACTTTTAGATCACCGTATTTCCTATCTCCTGACGGAGTAGGTATATTTATACAAGACTGTAAAAATTTTCCAACGCCCCTCCCAGACATGAACGCTACATACTTTCTCTGCTTGTAACCCTTCCACATGATATCCATGATATATCTATCAATGTTGGAATATACAGGGTGGTTAATCTCTGAGCCGTTGAGCATATTCCCCTTCTTATCATAAAGAGGTATCTCAAATAGGAATATAGTCAACCACAGTACAAAGAAAGGGTTGAAGTATTCTTTCCCCACAGTAACCCCTTCCTTGAGGGCCTTATTAAGTTTGCGGTAGTAGAGCTGCATCTCATAACTCTGAGGATGCACATTAGGCAGTATGCCTAAATCTTTAATTCTTTTTGGTAAAGGCCTGTATACCAGGTAGTCTAAAAGCCTAACGTCCTCTTCCCCTGTACGTATTCCATGCAAGTAGTCGACGGCGTCAGTAACCTCCATATGACCATTATACACACGCTCACTATCCTCATCTTTGGTAAGAAAGGGAACTCGCCTGTAATCAAACTTGTCATATATACTCTTACCTGATAGCTTCATACTAATTATCTAATGTTCCGGTTTCTCTAAACGATGTAGTTCCTCCACCACGAAGTTTACCTTTAGCCTGTTTCTTCTGTATAGAATTCTGCAGTAAGGTCTTAG
>Ga0256824_10000581_pt1 | contig 14175 bp, 1 predicted proteins | sample CV67metaG_FD_191570 | JGI IMG/M metagenome (GOLD analysis project Ga0256824, IMG submission 191570) | Hydrothermal vent microbial communities from East Pacific Rise, Pacific Ocean - CV67 | ecosystem: Environmental > Aquatic > Marine > Hydrothermal vents | place: Pacific Ocean: East Pacific Rise...
TGTGTTGAGTATGGGAGAGACTCCCACAGGAATATTACTGTTATTTTCATCCCAATGCATGGAGAGTACAATGGCTGTTTGAGAAGCAGCCGCGGCAATGGCTTCTTGTTGTAGTGCTACATTTCCACTACGAATAGATTGTTGTATAAGCATAGGTGCTGAAAGTAGCACAATACCCATAATAACCAAAGCAAAAATAAGCTCTATCATGGCAATGGCTTTTTTATGTTTAACTACCATGACATTTTTCCATTATGTTCAGTTTTTTGAACACTCTGTAACATTTTTCCTGCAAGACCATCTCCTGTGGTAGAGGAGAGAGGTTTGAGGGTAATCGAGTATATTGCATTAAGTTCTCCGACTTCTTGAGTAAAGGTTAACCAGCTATCGGTGTTAATCTCTATCTTTGCAGTGATTGCTTCGATTGGTGTAGTCCCCCAACGGTAACTTGTTCTAATATTTTTAATTCTTCCGTCTATAAATGGTGGAATAGTTGTCATGGGTGTTACCTGAATATCTGCATCATGAGGTGGTTGGACAAGAAGTCTATGGACATGACCTTCTGTAGTACTATCATGTTTTTTAGCCAAGTACCATCCTCTATATGTTTTTGCTCCTATTCTCTCCCCAAGGGTGTTGAGTTTCATTTTTTCTCGGCACCATGTCTGGTTACTCTCTTTTGTTTTACAAAAAATCTCTACAAAAAGTGGTGTTTGTATACTTTTCTTATCTGTTTCAGGATAATCTTTAACATAGGATACAACTCTTGCAAAATAGAATGTTTTCTCTTGGTTCATATTCCCTTTACCCACTGGTATTTCATCTTCTCCTTCTACTTTTGCTTCTAAATCTGTTGTATTTAAATCTAAGGAGATGAAGTTTACTTTTATTGGGTTAGTGGGGTCTCTAAAGAGTTTTTCCATATTATAAAAAATATTAATATTTAGTGTTCCCTCATTTGTATTATTAAAGTCTTTTTTCTCTATGACTATATCTTTTATATTTTTATTAAATTTACTACTATTTGTATCATCATTTAAAGTAAAAACTTGTTGAGGATTTAATGTTTTTCCTGAAATAGATTGAGGTAAGGTCATGTTGTTATCACTCCAAATACCTCTGTCATCTTCAAATCCAAATCTTAGCTTAAATGTTAAAGTAGGGTTGTTTTCGATACAGCTTTCTGTAAAATTGGTCAACTGTCCACCATTTTTACCTTTAGCAATAACAGTACTTTTAAGTTCTACTCCCATTTCTTGTGAAAGGTTTAAATCGCTCATATAGAGATAATCTTTTCCATTACCATGAATATTAGAGAGGGTTGTATTACTCATATCAAACATATATGGCTTGAACTGTATACTTATTTCATTATATTTATCCATACTCTCTGTAGATATATTACATCCTGATTTTTCATTTCCATTGTCTGAAATTATACTGCTTTCTGTTATACAATCGTTACTACTTTTGTCTATATCACTCCATGAATTATCAGTAATTTTTACTAGATACTTTCCAAAATTGTTATGAGTAATAGTATCTCCTAATTGACCATTATTAAATTTATAGCCATTTAATTGGCTATTATTGGTATCATTACAACTTAATTTACCATCAAATTTTAGTGTTAGATTGATGTCTTGTGTATATCCTATTGTGGTTGAGTTATTGACATCCAATGCAACGGCTTTGGCATCTATTCTATAATTATATTCAGCAACTAAAGGTAAAGAATCATTTTGACTATAAGTACTATCTCGATAATCTACTACTTGGTGGCTCTCATCTACATCTTGTATCTCTACTTTATATCCAGCAGGTCTAATTGCAAAGTTATCACTGGCTTCTTGTGCTACTTGTGTATAGCCTACTCTATTTTCTATACTACTATAGTTCTCTTCATCAGCATAATTTCCATGAAGTATTGTTCCATTTTCATCTTTTAGGAAAGAGACTCTAAAACTTGCATCTTTTGTAGCTCTTAATATGGCTAAATCACTGTTGTTTGTCTCATCAGTTCTGTATCCATGTTCTATATATTTATAACCTGTATATAAAAGAATATGATTTGATAAATTTTTATTGTCTACCAACTCAATTTTTAGAGTCATGTCATCTATATTAATATTTTTTTCAGATACCATAGAATAGTCAAAATCTCGACCTGTTATTTGAGTATAGAGTGAATCATCATCACTGTCTCCATTCGTTCGTACAACTTTAAACTTCATGTCATCATTTAAAATAGTACCAACACCTCTATCTTTACCCATCATAACAAAGTTGATGGGAAAGAAATTTGGAAAATATATCTCTACATAGAACTTCTCATCTTTCTCCACTTTTGTATCTCCATAGACAGGAACAGAGATGGTTTGTGTTCTATTATTTGAGAAGATGTTCATGTTCATACCAATTCCACTACCAGCTCTAAAGTCATTGTCACTATCTAAGGCATTAATCGTAATATCATTGTTATCTCCATCAAGAATTTTATAAAAGAACATGGTTGGCATACCCATTGGCATCATTGGTAAATCTGCATCAATAGATACTTCAAATTCAAACATGGTTTGACCACTGTCGCCTTCGGCTTTTGTTACGTCGCCAATGGAGAGTCTAGGAATATGAGGAGGAAGGGTAAAGTTAGCATCAGGACAGCTTGTTCCATCATTATAAAAGCTTAATGCAGGTGTAGTATTTATTCTATATGAAACCCCTGTTTGTGGATTTATATCATACATTCCATCTTCATTAGCTATGGCAATTACTTTTCCTTTTCCATCAGAAAATATTAGACTGATATACGACTCTTCCTCTTTATGACTCTCTCCAATTGGAGTAATAACTCCATTACGTATATCGATTTTAGCAAACTTATCATTATTGTAATTACTATCGTCATCACCATCTTTTATGAGCATGGTATAAAAATAGTTACCTGAAAGATCAATAGCCATGTCCCAAAAACGAACAGACGAAGAGAGTGTAATGGTTTGTGTAACTCTTTTTTCTGTAACATTGATTTTATACATTTTGTTGTCTGCATTACCATTTCCACTAACATAGTAAAATCCATTTCTATCAAACTCTCCTGCATAGAGTTGGGTATTTGGAAGTCCTTCGATAGCTCCTAGATTTTTAACATGAGCATTTTTGTCAATTTTTAGCAGTTGATTTCCATATAGAGCATAGATAAAATTGTCTTTTATGTTATATCCAATGGCATTATATCCACCATCACTGCTTGTAAAGCCATTTCCAATTGGAGAATATATAGGAGTCATTGCATAAAAACCATGTAACCATGTTGCCCCACTGTCTCCACTTCCTGTTCCAAGCTCTGTCCTATTAGATAAATAGAGTTTTTGACTACATACAAATGGTTCTAAATTACCATGGATAGTTATTTTATAATCCTCCACTTCTCCATTAATCGCATTTCCTATTGCATCTAAATGCTCTTGGCTACTGTATCTAAATCTAGCATAAGTAGTTCTATCTATTGCACTGTTTGGAGCTGTAACATTAATTGTAATTAACCCACTGCTTCCATCTATATTATTTACAATTTTCTCTAAATTGTCATCGAAATCTCCATCAGCATTCCAGTCAATCCATGCACTTAAATATCCATCTCCTTGAGTGTTAATAGTTAATGTAGTTGTTGCCCCTGCATCTATGGTTTTTCCTTGCAGAGAACCATTGTTCAATTTTACTCCATCATCATTACTGTCTAAATTTGCATTGGTTGATGGCTTCCCATTGTTTTCATGGCTTACACCACTACCCATGTATATAATAGGCTCTCCATAGGTAGGTAATGAGTGTCTTGCTCCATCGCTCTCTAATAGGGTAGGGTAGTTCTCTGGTAAATCCCCAAAATCAAACTTAAACTCTGCATCGGTACACATTGCACCATCGTTTTTCTTTACAATACCCCCTATTGAAAAGAGAACAGCATTAGGGCTGTTAGCTACATCAATTCTAAATATCTCTCCACTGTTATTATCATAAACGTAATAGAATCCATTTGCATCAAAAAAACCTGCTCCAAAACCTCTTCTTTTTGCTAAATTAGTATCTTTTTTGTAGAGGATATTTCCATTGTTAGGATCTATTTTATAGAGATATTTTATATTATTGCTATTGGCATTGTTAACAGCATAGAGCATATTGTCGATTGGATTAAATGCCCAATCAGCTGTAGAAAGATTTTGAGTGAGTTGAATCTCTGGTAATTGACTTAAATAAGTATTTGAGTTGGGGTCTAGGTCAATTATAACAACGCGTTTACTACTTCCTCCTTGTTTTAGATAGAGATGACCATGAGAATTTATATCTCCAACATAAGAGCTAAATCCTTCTAATCCATCAATCTTAAACTCTTTTGTTGACCACTTTCCAGTAGAATTTAGACCTATTTTTGTTATTGTTCCATTTTTTTTACTTTGATTGTAACCCCAAAAAAAGCCATCTTTCTTATTAAATCCTTGGGAATTAATGGTATCTTCTGAGATGGGTTCGGATTGTATTAGTTGCATTTCTCCATTGGTTAAGTTGAGTGTTGAAATATCTGTATGGTTATTTTGAAACATAAATGCACTGGCTATACATCCTATAGGCTTAATTTTTTCTGGCATCTCAGCATTTGCACATCTTGCTCCATCTCCTGAACCAGATACCCAATCTAAAGTAGTAAACTCCTCTGCTTGGGTACTTGGATTGTTAAAGTCAGATAAATCTAATTTGAATACTTTTTTACCGTTAGAGTTACTGTAGAAATACATATTCCCATCTTTATCAAATACATAGGAGTGAAAATATCCACTATCACTACTGGTTAAATCTCCTTGAACTAAACCGAGATTGTCAATATTTGCATTAGATGGGTCTATTCTATAAAGAACTTTATTGGCTGTAGTATAGAGATAGCCATCTATAGGGTTAATGGCAAAATCTCCAAAATGTATAGTGCTGTCATTAAAATCATATGAACCAAGATATACAGGTTGTGTAGAATTTAAATCAAATCTATGAAGCTTATGGTCAAGAGATGGTTTTGCTAGATATAAAATTCCATCTTTAGAGACATCTCCAGAGGTAAATCCATTTTTTGCACTGTCACTAATGTCATGTTCTGAAGTATCTACAGATGTTTCAAAGAGTTCAACGGTATAGTTTGCATCGATTCTTACAATTTGTTTCTTTGTTAAGTTCCAACCCCAAATAAAATCATCTTTTACATTATATCCAATAGCGTTAATACTATCAGTGGTGTAATTTTCTTGTAGAATACTATTGTTTCCATCCGTTAAATTTAAAGAGTATAAATCATTACTCGTTGTTAGGTAACTATCTTGAGAACAGTTAAATGGTTCACCAACAGGAATCTCTCTATCATCATTTATAATAGTACCAATAGCACTACTTGTGCCAAGGACAGCAAATTTGACATTAAAGAGTTGAAGTAAAAAATCTTCGTTCTCTTCTTCTTCTCTGTCCCCTTTAATTTTAATAGTAATGATTCCTGTAGTTGCATCCTTAGGAATGGTAATGGTTCTGTTTATATCATAAATATAATCTTCTGTTACTGTAGAGTTGTAGTCCGTTATATTATAGTCAAAGGTAATATCTTCTAACGCAGGTTTACTAAGTGTGAGGATAAAATTTAAATCAGTTGTTGAACTATTCCCTTCTATAACGGAACTGTCCGAAAAAGTGATGCTTGGATAATCTATGGCTATTTGAGTACCATTACATGAGATACCCTCCACATCATCTGATCCACCAAGTATAGCCGAAGGTGTTAATACTCCTGTATTCAAGTTAATTTTGTATATCTTTCGTCCATTACCATTAAAGTAGTTTTCATCTTCAACATATAAGTTCCCATCACTTGCATATGCCAATCCTTCAGCATCAATAGAACCTTGTAGTTGTACTTTTAGTGTGGTTTTACCTGTTTTTAAATTAAGCTCATGAATCTTGGGGGAGACTCCATCATAGTCATAGTCATCTGAAGCGTAAGCAGAACCAGTAATAGGATTAATTGCTAAACTATCTATACTTGTGGTTGAACCATGTATATTTTTCGGGTAGCCATTTAAAGGAGACCATGTGTCTGCATAAAAAGCATAAAGTTTAGAGTGGCTCTCTTCACTTGTAATGTAGAGTATCTCTTTTTGTTCTATTGGATTGTAATAAAACTCTGCACCTTCAACTGAACCATCAAGAAGAGACTCTTTTATTTTATTAACAGCTCCTGTATTTAAATTAATGGTATACAAGTCACTATTGCTCCCTTCTTGAAAGGCATATAGTGTGTGGTTACTTGCACGATAAGCTGAACCCTCTCCATTGAAAGTTCTTGAAATATTTAATGTCGTAGGTATAGGTAAGGGGTTACCATTTGGATTCATTAAAACTTTATAAACTTTAGAGTTATTGTCGGTCATGGCATAACATGTTGCTGTTGAGTCTTCTCCACAACCTTCCTCTCCACACTCCATACAATCAACGCCTTCTATTTTAATGGTTGCTCCAATTTCAGTTGCTCCACCATCACTGTGTAGTTTAAAAGTTACTTTATTTCCTGAAACTATAAATGGTGTATTGTCTAAATCTCCATCATCTTTATAGAGTTGTGTACCATTTTCATCATAAACATAAATCCAGTCATAATCAGCACCATGACCATGTTCTATCTCTCCACTAATTGTAATTTTAAGACTGTTGGTTTCATTCATCTGAATGGTTTTACTAATATCTAAATCGTTACTATATTCAACAGGAGTTGTTCCTTCTATCCATGAGTTACTAGAGGTAGAGTAGTTGACTGTTCCACAAGGTACTTCCATAGGTGGTGGTGCTTGAATGGTAATTTGATAATCTTCAACTTCTCCATCAGGAGAGATGAAATAGTTGTTTCCATAAGAGCCGTTATCTGAGTAGTGTTCGCTATCACATCTTAAAATTCTTGATGTTGTAAGACGAATACGCATAATATTTTTTCCTGTAGTTAGGCTACTAAAATATTCAGAAGAAAAATTGTTATTCCAAACAACATCAACTGTTTGGGAAGATGCAGAGGAGGGTACAGTTAAGTCGTTTACATTGAGTGCTTCATTAAACTCAAATTGATTGTTTCTGTTAAAGTCAATCCACGCTGTGATATAAGCATTATTTCCTGTATTATTAAAAACTTTTACTGGTACAGTATATGATGTTGCACCTATTGTAAGGGTAGGGAGTTCTATTACTCCATCATTGTCATCCGCTCCATCTCCTGAGGCATTACTTGATGACTGTTGATTGTTCTCTTCATCTGGTTTAGTATTACCTAGATATAGATTGTTTGAAATTTTATGACTTACATGGGGATACTCTGTTGGGGCATCTCCAAAATCATATTTATCTGAACAGCTTGTTCCTTCAATCTTTATAGTTGCTCCAGAGCCATTAACTCCCCCATCACTATGTAACTTAATCATTACTTCATTGCCAGAGACAATAAATGGAGTATTGTTTAACTCTCCATCATCTTTATAAATCTCATTTCCATCTTTATCATATACATATATCCAATCATAATTAGCACCATTCCCCTCTTCTATTTCTCCACTAACGGTAACTCTTAGATTTGTAGTATTACTCATTTTGATGGTTTTGCTAATATTTAAATTATTCTCGTAAGAGGTAGCATGTGTTCCCTCTATCCATGTATTGGAAGAAGTAGAGTAGTTAACCGTACTACATGGTATTTCTATAGGAGTAAAGTTCTCTGTACCTACAGCATAAAACTTTAAATCAGCTCCCGTTGCCCACTGTCTTAAGCCATAAATCTTTTCGACTCCGAACTGTGAGGCTTTAATAACGCCCATATAAGGGTGTTGATATGCTCCAATCGGTCCACCTATCTCAAAGCCTGGATCCCAACCATTTGCAGTATTTTTTGTTGCAGGAAAAATAAGTTTATGACCTATAGGGTTACCACTCTCATTAAGAGCTTGTACTTTAAATGCATTATTCCCATGTCTTTCATGAAAAAATATATAATCATCTCCAGTTAGATGGTACCCAGTATACTCAATATCCATTACCCTTTTTTCATGACTCTCATCATCATTTGTAACATAATCTTTAATATTAGTAGTATTTAAAGCTTGAATTGCATGTGCATTTGTTGCTGAAATTTTACTGCCATTAAAGATAACCCCTCTCTTATAAGAGGGGAGATCAAGATACTCTTGATGGAGAGTGACAGAGATATTATTGGTGGCAAAGTTATCTAATACAATGCCATTGTCTAAAGTGACTTTCTTAATATATACGGGAGTAGATCTTGAAATTGAGGTTGGGGCTGTTCCCGATGTAGTTTGTGTATAGGAATTATTATTAATAGTGTATTCTACTTCATCTATTTTATAAGTAGTTCCATTAATCGTAGCTCCATTGACCATATTAATCAATAGGAGAAAAATAAATAAATATTTCATTAAACTCAAAATTAAACCTTTTTATTTAAATTAATTTAATATTTTATCATAAAAAGGTTTTCTTGCTCTTTAGTTTTAAATTTAATAATTAAAATTAAATTAAGATTACCAATTCATTTTCCCTGTATGATTCACCTTTGGTTTCACATTTAAAACATTCCCTGTATCCCCGATTCCTGTCCATTGTGAAGCATTGTTGTCTTTACAGTTAATTATATATTGAGAAGGCTCAAAATTTAATGCAGGGCTGGTTGTAATTTTAATGGTGACCTCAGGAGAGCTACAGTCGATAAATTTTTCGTTGACCAATCCATTTTCTCCATGGGAAAGTTGTATTGGATTAAGGGGATTTGGTGTAATAGTAACAATATTTGGTGTTGCGTTCAAATTGGTTACATTACCATCTAGTATGCCATGATGGTTAGAAGATATATACCATCCCCCCTGTTCTCTGGTTGTTGCTGTGAGGGTTGTATTGTTGATAACTTTTCTGTCAACACAATAGTTAGCAATGGATGTATTACAAAATATATCTACATTAAGAGGGGTTCTCACAAGGGGAGAGACATTTAAATTGACTGTTGGATAGTTGTTTAAATCGGACACAACTCTTGCAAAATAGAAGTTTTTTTGATTGTCTGAAGTAAAAAGTTTCTCTCCTGTAGGGGTGTGAACGGTTGAGTTTGTATTGATTTTGTCATGAGCCAAACTTTCTGCATCGATTGACTCGACTTCTATACCATGAAAAGAGACTTCAACAGGATTGATGGGTTCACTTAAATGTTTATTAAGGTTGTATCTCATCTCAAGTTCCATTGTTCCATTGTTTTCATTTAAAAATTTATTACTATTAATCGTAATAACGCTTTTAATCTTAGTTAATGTTTGATTTAGCTCTAAGGTAGGGCTTGTACTGTTTTCATTAAAGCGAATAAGTCTTGAAAAATCGATATTTGTACCTTTGATGGTTTTTATATTTTGGTTTACTCCCTCTACTGATACCGTACTACTGTTTAAATCTAAAAGTAAATTGGTTGCTACACAGCCTGTGGTAAAATTTGTGGTGGTGGTATTCCCCTCACTTTGAGCCGTTATCTCTCCTTTAAATGCAATGGCTACATCACTATAGCTACTATTGACTTCACTCATATAGATAAAATCAGGGTGTCCACTGCTTGGCAAGTTTTTCATGATTAACTCAACATTAAAATGGTCAGGATAGAACTCTAAATTAATAGGGTGGGTTTGGAGTTGAATATTACATCCTGATTTTTGAGTACTCTCAGATGAGGTTATGGCACTATTTAAAATACAATCATTATCAGCCTTATCTATCGTCGTCCAGTTATAATCTGTTTGTTGAGTCAAGCTATAGTGACCCACATTGTTGTGCTTAAAATCTGAAATGTTTTCAATTCCATCTCTATAGTTTATGGGTTGTTCAATTGAATCGGTATTGGCACAGTTACTCACTCCTGTCATGTTAAAATCAAATGAACTATTATAGTCTTGGTTGTAGCCTAGAGAGGGTTCTATTCCTCCATACTGAGTGGCTATCATGGTTAAGTTGTACTCATACCCCGATGCTACTTTTAAGGTTTTATCAACATAACGACTGTTAATTCTCTCTTTTGTTCCATCCGAAATGGTAATATAAAAACTCTCTGGACGAATGGCAAATTTATCTTGTGCTTCATTGGTTCGGTTGAAATCACTTAAGCCAATTAATGTTTCAAAACAGCCTTTATAGTCTGCACCACACTCTTGTTGAACAATTTCTCCATTTTCATTTGTGGCATATGTAATTTTAAAAAGAGCCTCTTTTGTAGCAGGTAAAGCATTTAAATCAGAATTGTTTAGTACAGGTATACGACTTTTTGGATCACTGTGTGAGAAGTAATAATAGGCTGTATAGAGAGGAGCATTCATCGGTTTGGTTGTATCTACAAGTTCTATTTTTAGAGGAACTTTTACAAGTTGCTCTTCATTTGTTAAATTTTCATCATAAAAGACAACATGGTAGTCAAAGTCTCGACCCACTATTTGCGTATAGAGTGCAAAATCTTTGGCATTGAGGGCTGAATTGGTTCGTTGAATATTAAATGCTCCTCGTATTCCTTGACCCACTTCACTTCCAAATAAAATAGCATAATCTTCTACCTCTCCATCGGTTGCACTCTCTTCAAAATCAAGATTAGCTGTTGATGAGTATCTAAACCGTAGGTAGGTCAGTTTATTTTTTACTACATTTGCAGGGATATTAAAATTAATGGTGTGTGTTCCTGCTGTGAGTGCTTTTGCTGTGAAAATTTTATCTCCTGCTGTAGCAAATGAACCATCGATTCCAAAGTCAAGCCAAGCATTTAAATAACCATTTTTAGAGACGCTAATATTTAATTCTTGTAAAGTATTAACTTCAAAGTATGACCCATTAATGTCTGTTCCATCTACAAAAGTGACACCATCTTCATCATCAATACCATTTATATCATCTCCATTAGCCTCTAGTGTATCAAAAGGATTTATATCATGATCAACTTCATTTCCCATAAAAATACCATTGGCTATGGTGTGTCTAGGTTTTCCATAGCCTATAGGTGCATCTCCATAATCATTAAACACCAAAGCTTCTTTAAGACAGTTTGCACCATCATTAAAAGATGCTTGTTGAGATGCCGATAGAAAGAGCTTTTCTCCTGTTGTTAAGTCAAACTCAAAAAAACCATTTCCTTGGCTATCATTGGCAAAAAATCGACCATTTTTATCAGAAAAAGTGGAGTCAAATTGATACCCTGTGTGGGCAGTACCAATGGTTGTAACAGTGCTTGGGTTTACTGTCAAGTCAATTTTTACAAGCTCTCCACCATCAATAATTCCATGAAGATATTGACCATCAGGTGTAAAAGAGAAGTCTAAAAGAGAAATGGCTTTGTCTAATGAAATTTCACTAACTGTTTTGTCTGAAAGTTTAACTTTAAAAATTTTATCATAATCTTGTCCAGGACCTGAAATGTAGTAGTATCCATCATAAATAGCACCTGCAAAGAGCTGTTTTGTTGCAAAAATATTTGGTAGAGCTGAAACTTCTCCTAAACTTATGACTTTTCCTGTACGGCTTAGTTTAATAAGCTCTTTTCTGTAAATTCCAAAGATGTAGTTACTAATGTTAACATCTCCTGAATCAGCATAGGCTAGAGCATTATAAAGTTTGGTTTCACCAACATCGTCAACAACATTAAATGCAAAAGGATTCTGTGTGGTATCAATTTCATGTAACCACATTTTCCCAGTTGTACCAGACCCTCTTTTAATTGAACTAGAGATATACATGCTACTGTTACAAACAAAAGGGTCATCCTCTTTTGGAGGTGTTACAGGTGCATTAGCACATCTCGCACCATCTCCTGAACTTATAAGACCAGCCATATTGTTAAACGCATGGGCTGTTGCATTAATAGAAGCTGGATTTGATATATCTATTTTATATATCTTTTGACTACCATCTGCATAAAAATAAAAATTTCCATCAACATCAAAAAAGCTAATAACACTATAAGTACTTTCTGTAATCCCTACATCTCCAAGTTCTTCAACCATACCTGAACTAGGATTAACTCTTACCAGTTGATTATTATTTGCATTGACCATATAGAGTTGATTGTCTTTTGGATTAAATGCGAAGTCAGCACTAACAATAGGAGATACTCCTACAGGATATTGAAGAGTCACCTTGGTTAGAAGTGTACTACTATTTAAATCTATTCGTTGTATCTCTTGTAGTCTGTCAAACGAATTGTCAGGTGTATATCTATTGGCTAAATAATAGATACCATTCATTGAAACATCACCTAAATAATATCGTCCTTTTGGAAGTCCTGTAATATTTAATCTACTAATATTAAACTGCGAATCTATTTTAACCACATTGTAACTATTGTTTGAATCATCTAAATTGTCATTTCCATATTCAAGACCATAAATATAGTTGTCTTTAACATTATACCCTATAGCATTGATGTGTGATATTCCAAATGTTTGTTTTTTACTGGCTTGACCTGAGTGAAGATTAATATAATAATAATCGCTGTAACTAGCATTTTGATCAGAGGTAAATAAGTAAGATTGTTCATCACAACTAAAAGGATGTTCTCCCATATCATCATTAACAATAATCCCTACAGGGCTTCGTGTCCCTGAGGTTCTTAAGTTCTGTTCACCTGTAATGTAAATATTAAATCTTTCATCATTTTCTACTTCTGTATCTCCATTAATTTGTACTGATATAGTAAGATTGGATTCACCTCCAGCAAAAACATGTGTGGTACTATTAATTTCAACATAGTCACTTCCATCGGTATCCATATGTTGCGTATAGTACTCAAAAGATGAATTTGGAAGAGCAGGTTTATTCAGGGTTAGGGTAAAGTCTAAACTCTTTTGACTGTTGTTTCCTTCATTAATATAAAAAGTATCATGGTCAATAGACATCACAGGATATGAACCATCATCATTTAAAATATGACCTTTAGCTGTATGTCCACTAATCGTTAAATTTTCTTCATTTTTAAATTTTAAATAAAATGTTTCATCATTTTCTATTTTTAGGTCTCCATTAATAATAACACCAATATCAATGTCTCTTGTACCAACAGGAACGGTATGTTTTGTAGTGTTGACTTCTATATAGTCATTGTCTGAGGTTTTAGCATCGTCATCTTGGGTATAGTATTCAAATGAACTACCTTCAACTGCATCTGCATCTAAGCTAAAATGAAAATTAAGCATTTTGCTACTGCTGTTACCTTCTACTGTGGAGACATCAGCTGTTGAGAAGTTAACACTAGGAAAACTACCATCATCATTAATAATTTCTGCTTCTGACTCATGGTCAATAATATAATCACTTCCTGATATAAATAGCTCTACATTTTCATCTGGCTCTATTTGATTGTCTCCAATGGTAGGAATATTAACAATATGTTCTGTCTCGCCTGTTGTAAAGGTAATCGTTCCATTAACAGCTGTATAGTCACTTCCTGCTGTTGCAGAGGGGTTAGAGCCATCTTGTGAAGTGTAGTCAATGGTAAAATCTGCTTCTCCTACAGGGTAAGGTTTGGTTAAAAATATTTTACATCTAATATTATTGCTTTCCCCTAAAGCTCCCTCTTGAACATCATCACAACTAACATCTACTTTAATAGTATCATCATCATAAATATATATGGTTGCACTTGTATCGGTAACTGTTCCAGTAGAAATAGAGTCAATAATAACTTTAAAATCTTTAGTGTTTTCAGGAGTGTAATCCCCTTTAATGGTCACAGGTAAATTAACTCTGTCTACACCAGCAGGAACATTAATGGTGTCTGTTATCGCAATATAATCACTTCCTGCCAATGCTGAGTTGTCTTCTGTATGATAGGTAAGGGTCAGTGGGGCAGGTGTATTTTGATTAAAATAGGCAACGATTTCAATGGGCTGATTAGTGTCTGTTTCATTTATGTTTTTACTATAAAATCTATCGAGTTCAAAAGGTTGTACATCCTCATCTCCAATGACTCCTGTACCTGTACCATCTCCTGAAACAGCATGTCCATTGGTTGTGGTACTTACTTTTGTATAAAAGTACTCACTTTCTTCATAGTTAAAATCATCTAATAAGTCTATTTCAATG
>Ga0256824_10000582_pt1 | contig 14175 bp, 14 predicted proteins | sample CV67metaG_FD_191570 | JGI IMG/M metagenome (GOLD analysis project Ga0256824, IMG submission 191570) | Hydrothermal vent microbial communities from East Pacific Rise, Pacific Ocean - CV67 | ecosystem: Environmental > Aquatic > Marine > Hydrothermal vents | place: Pacific Ocean: East Pacific Rise...
ATAGTAACGTTCAAGTACAGTTTTTACTTGTGTTTGTTGAAGCATCACTTCAGAGAGATAGATATGGTAAGGGTCAGTAGTGGTACGCCAAGGGAGTTCTAGTCTTCCGTGTTGTCTATACCAGTTCTGTATATGCTTATGTACATTTTTTTGGGTTTGTTTCATCTGTCGAGTATAGCAAAGTTTCTACACATTTATATTAGGAATATTGTCTATGATAAGCAGTAATTCTTATGCTTCAACACTTATTAATACAATTTGCATTATCATATTTGCACTATTTAACAATATAAGGGATAAAGTATGAAAATAAAAAATAGCATATTGGCATTGATGGTGCTTGTTGGATTTGCACAGGCAGATGTGCAATCGAACATGGCAGAAGTAAAATTGACAGCAGAGTTTTCGGGTTCAGAAGACAATAAAGATCTAGAGATTGCAGCACTCATTAAAAAAATAGAGACTATCGGATATAGCACTGTTTTAGCAACTCCTCATCTTGAAGATCATTATAATAATAAATTTGAAGAAAAAAATGTAGAGCTGCTCTCTTTCTTTGCTATTGTCAACAAAGGAGATATAAGACCATTGCTTCTTGCTAATCCAGATTTTGGTGCTTATGCACCATTTAACTTTTTGGTATATAAAACATTAGATATTGAAAATGATGACAATACTTGGTATGGGCACCTTGCACCAGACACAATGTTAGACATTATCGGTGAAAAAGATGCTGGCAATAAAAAAGCATTTCGTGATATGGTTGGGAAATGGGATACCTTTGTAAATAAAGAGATGAACCCTGAATCTACAAAAAAGTTTGAACATACCAAACCACTTCCAACATTTGGTCTTACTAAAATGGTATTAAAATTTGAAAAACCAGATGATATAGAAGATTTTATGGAAGAGTTCATAGGAGACCATGATGGACGTTTTGCCAAACATAATTTTATCATCGCAGGGTTTATTGACTTTAAATTTGAATATGAAGATAGAGAAGAAGAATTTGAGAAATATGATGCTTACTGGGTTTCATCACTTTGTCACTTTGAGTTTTCCAACTCTGTCTTCAATAGAGGTATGCCAGAAGCAGCTATGTTTGCACCATGTTCAGTATATTTTTACATCCCACAAGGGAAAAATGAACTTCATGTTGGATATGCAAATGTTGACAACTGGATAAATGCACTTGGCTTTAAAGATCAAAAACGTATTGATTACATGAAATCAATTGATGCAGAAATTATTGAAATATTTAAAGAATTGGGTTTCAAATCAGCTGAAGAAGGTGTTACACCTGCAAAAGCATTCTTTGAAGATGATAAAAGTGAAGAACTTAAAGCCCTCAAAGCAGAACTTGCAAAAGTAAAAGCAGAACTTGAAGTATTAAAAGCAGCAAAAAAGTAATACATTAGGATTAACAACTTTACATTATTTTTGCCGTAATTTCATGAAATTATGGCAGAAAATCTCATTATTCACTTGGTACAAAACTTCCTCTTATTAATATTTCAACATTATTTAGATAAAATCACGCAATTATATATAAAGGATTGTAGTGAAAGTTACAGTAAATAAAGTAGACGATGCAAACATTATCGTATCTGGTACGATAGAAAATTCAGTAGTAGATGCACATATTAATACCATGGCGATTCAAGCAGGTAAAGAGATGAAGGTAGATGGTTTTAGAAAAGGTAAAGTGCCTCCACATGTTGTAAAAAAACTTCATGGTGATAAACTTGCACAAGATGCAGAAGGTGAAGCACTAAAAGATCTCATAGACGCAGGTGTAAAAGAAGCAGGTATTAATGCTGCTGATATTCTTGGTCAACCATCATTTAAAAAATATGATAAAAAAGACAACGGCATTGAAGTTGAAGTTGAAATATCAACTAAACCAGTATTTGATGTGAAAGGTTATATGGATGTAGTACCTACTTTTGATAAACCAAAAGCAGATGCAAAAGAAGTAGAAGAGAAATTAAATGAAATTGCATCGGGTCAAGCACCATTTGAAAAAATCAAAAGAAAACGTATGGTAAAAGATGGCGACATGACACTTATTGATTTTGAAGGTTTTGTTGATGGTGTTGCATTTGATGGTGGTAAAGCTGAGAAGTTTAACTTGAAAATAGGTTCAGGTTCATTTATCCCAGGATTTGAAGATCAAATCATTGGTATGAAATATGAAGAAGAAAAAACAGTAACAGTCACTTTCCCAGCAGATTACCAATCAGCTGACCTTGCAGGAAAAGAAGCAGAGTTTAAAGTAACGCTTCATGAAATTCAAGAACAAGTAGCAGTAGAGATTAACGATGAGTTGGCACAAAAGCTTCTTAGCGATGAGAAAGCAACCGTTGCAATGCTTACAGAAAAAGTAGAAACACAAATTACATCAGCAGCTATCTCTAAACTATATAACGAAGATTTAAAACCAAAAATTATTGAAGCACTAGTTTCTAAATTTGATATTGCATTACCAAACAATATTGTAGACCAAGAGATTGATGCAAAAATCAATGCAAAAGCACAGGAAATGACAGAAGAAGAGCTTAACAGCTTTAAAGACAATCCTGAAAAAGTAGATGCCTTACGTGATGAAGTAAAACCAGATGCTATTGCTTCTGTTAAAGCAACATTTATCGTAGATGCATTGGCTAAAAAAGAGGAAATCACTGTAGAAGACCAAGAAGTATCTCAGGCGATTTACTACGAAGCAATGATGTCTGGTCAAGACCCACAAGAGGTAATCAAATACTACCAAGATAACAACCTTTTACCAGCGGTTAAAATGGGAATGATTGAAGATAAACTCTTTGGTAAGATGTTAGGTTTAGAAGGTTAATCCTTTTTTTCAAACAAGTAGCATATGTATGGCTACTTGTTAACTATTCTAGTGTATATTCAAGTTGATTACATAATCCATTTAACTATATATTAAATTAAATATTTGCAAAGGCATCAAATGAGCTATATTCCATATGTTGTAGAACAAACAGGTAGAGGTGAAAGATCTTACGATATCTATTCACGTCTTTTGAAAGACCGTATTATCATGTTAAGTGGTGAGGTAAATGACCAAGTAGCATCTACGATTGTTGCACAACTTCTTTTCCTTGAAGCACAAGATCCAGATAAAGATATCTATTTTTATATCAATTCTCCAGGTGGGGTAATTACTTCTGGACTTTCTATGTTTGATACGATGAATTATATCAAGCCAGATATCGTAACTATCTGTATGGGACAAGCTGCATCAATGGGTGCATTTTTACTGGCATGTGGAACACAAGGTAAGCGTTATGCTTTACCTAATGCACGTATCATGATTCACCAACCTTCAGGTGGGGCACAAGGGCAATCAACAGATATCCAGATACAAGCACAAGAGATTCAACGTCTTAAAGATACACTGAACCAAATACTTGCAGAAAAAACAGGTAAAAAAGCGAAGCAGATAGAAAAAGATACTGAACGCGATAACTTTATGTCTTCAGCAGAAGCTGTTGAGTATGGACTAATTGATAAAGTCCTTACTAAAAGCTTTTCATAGGGTAGACAATGGTTAGAGAGATAGTTGTATACCCAGATAAAAGATTGAAGCTCATCTCTAAAGAGATAACATCTTTTGATGGGGCACTCCATGATTTACTTGATGATATGTATGATACCATGCGTGCACGTAATGGTGTAGGACTCGCAGCCATTCAAGTAGGGGTTGATACAAGAGCACTCATTATCAATGTACCTTTAGAAGTAGAAGATGGTGAACATGACCAGCCTAAAGAAAATACTTTAGAGATGATAAACCCTGTCATTGTTGAGCAAGACGGTATGGAAAAGTTCCAAGAGGGTTGTTTGTCTATCCCCGGTGTTTATGAAGATGTAGAACGCGCTAAACATGTTAAAGTAGAGTATTTTGACAGAAATGGTGATAAGCATACCATTGAAGATGATGACTTTTTATCTGTGGCTATGCAACATGAGATGGATCACCTTGATGGTAAAGTGTTTATTGAAAAACTCTCCTACATTAAACGTAAAAAATTTGAAAAAGAGTGGAAAAGAAAACAAAAGGAGGGGTTGATTTAAACCCCTTGCATTATCATCGCATCTGCTACGCGTTGAAAGCCCAATATATTTGCGGCAGAAATAAGGTCCATTCCTAAATCATGTTCATCACAAACCTCTTTCATATCTATATATATACCTGACATGATTTCTTGTAATCTAGTGTCTATAACATCAAAAGGAAGATAGTGAAGTGAATTGTTTTGACTCATCTCTAGAACGGAGACTGCAACACCTCCCGCATTGGCTGCTTTTGCTGGACCAAAAAGAATATCGTGTTTTACAAAAAGTTCAATGGCTTGAGGTGTTGTCGGCATATTTGCTCCTTCTGCAACAAGTTTTACATCGTTCTCTATAAGTTTTTGTGCACACGCTGCACCTAGTTCATTTTGTGTAGCACATGGAAATGCTGCAAAACATGGAATATCCCATACCGCAGAGCTTCCTCCTACATAATTCTCTTTTTTTGTATAGGTTGCATTTTTTCTCTCTATTGCATAATATTCCAAAGAAGCTCTTCGTTCTAATTTTATCTTTTTCAATAATTCTAAGTCTATACCATTGCTATCATGTATAGCACCCCTAGAGTCAGAGCATGTCACAGGAATGGCACCTAAGTCATAGAGTTTTTCTATGGCATGAATGGCAACATTACCAGAGCCAGAAATAGTACATATTTTTCCACTGAGTGTCTCTTCTAAATCTTCTAGCATCGTTTGTGTAAAGTATATGAGACCATAGCCAGTTGCTTGTGTACGTCCTAAACTCCCGCCTAAGGAAAGAGGTTTAGAGGTAATGATACTGTCATAAGAGTTAGTAAGTTGTTTGTATTGTCCAAAAAGGTAGCCTACTTCTCTAGCACCTACACCAATGTCTCCACCAAGTATGTCTATATCTGCTCCAATACTGTTATAAAAAGCCGTCATGAAGGATTGGCAAAATTTCATAATTTCTTTATCACTTTTTCCTTTTGGGTCAAAGTCTGCACCTCCTTTAGCCCCACCAATGTGAAGTCCTGTAAGAGCATTTTTAAACACTTGTTCAAAAGCAAGAAACTTTAAAATATCAGGGTTAACTGAAGGGTGAAAACGTACACCCCCTTTGTAGGGACCTAGAGCATTGTTAAACTGAATTCTATATCCATTATTGACATGGATGTTATTGCTATCATCTAACCATTCTATTTTAAAGTAAATAGATCTATTTGGAGCAATAATGCGTTCAATGATATTTTGATGTAAATATTTAGGATGTTTTTCCATGAGGGGCTTAATGGAGGTAAGTACTTCTTTAAGTGCCTGAAAAAAGTTAGTATCTGTTTGACAGTTACTCTCCCTTGCACGCTTCATGGCCAGTTCTATGTAGTCCATAGTTTTCCTTTGTGTCTGTATTTTTAATTATATGACAATTTGACATATTTTTACCTTCTTTTTGAAATTTATGTCACACTGTTGATATGAATGCAAAAATAGATAGTGGTACTCCACCCAATAATAAAGTAAAAGTAAAACAAAAACCCAAAAAGGAAGCAATTGTAAACAGGCTAACTTGTGCGACACTTGAAGGGGTGAATGCCAAGGTTATAGAAGTTGAAGCTACATTTACAAAAGGTTTACCAGGCTTCTCAGTAGTAGGACTTGCCTCTAACGATATACAAGAGGCAAAAGAGCGTGTAAAGTCTGCACTACTTACCAATGAGTTTGTGTTTCCTCCTTTAAAAATAACAGTTAATTTATCACCTAGTGATATCAAAAAGAATGGTACACATTTTGACTTACCTTTGGCACTTCTTGTGGCACTTAATAAAAAGAGTTTTGAAGAAGAAGGACTTTTTGTCTTTGGTGAGTTGGGACTTGATGGGCGTGTAAAAAGTAGCTCTATGTTGTTTCCTCTTATTCTCTCACTTAAAGAACAGGGAGTCATTAAAAGAGCCATTGTTCCCAAAGATGCCATTAGTTATTTGAGTCATATCTCTGGAGTTGATTTTATCGCGGTAGAGACACTTAGTGAAGCTATTTTACTTTTAGGAAAAGGTGAATTTAAAGCCAATGTGCAAAAGTTTGATTATGATGCAGACTCCTTTTTGATAAAGGGAAAGTACTATTTTTATGAAAAAAAGTATGAGAGTGATTTTCATGATGTAAAAGGACAGATGGTAGCAAAAAGGGCAGCACTTATAGCAGCAGCAGGTATGCATAACTTGTTTATGGAGGGTAACCCTGGGTGTGGTAAGAGTATGATAGCCAAGCGTATCAAAGATATACTTCCACCTTTGTTTGAGAAGGAGTTGCTTTCTATTGCAAAACATCAATTTTTAGATGGACAAACTCCAAACTTTAAAGCCATAAGACCCATGAGGTCACCACATCATACAGCAACTTCTGCTTCCATCTTTGGTGGTGGCTCAGGACAAGCCAAAATAGGTGAAGTGGCATTGGCAAATCATGGGATACTTTTTTTTGATGAGATACCCCATTTTGCGAAGCAGGTACTAGAGGCTCTCAGAGAACCTTTATCCGATAGAAAAGTCCATATAGCTCGGGTGAACGCTAAAATAGAATATGAGGCAGACATTATGTTCGTGGCTGCTCAGAACCCATGCCCTTGTGGAAATTTACTCTCTAAAGTCAAATCTTGCAGATGTTCTGAAGTCGAGATAAAACGCTACCAAAACAAACTCTCTGACCCCTTTTTAGACCGTATAGACCTTTTTGTGGTCATGCAAGAGGTAAACAGTGATGACAAAAGAGATGTAACATCTTCTGCCATGCATAATGCGGTAATAGAAGCATTTAAAATGCAGAAACAAAGAGCTCAAGAGAGACTTAACGGTAAACTTAATGAAGAAGAGATAGAGATCTATTGTATTTTAGATATGGATGCCAGTAAAATATTGGAATCTGCTATAGGGAAATTTGGGCTTTCACATAGAAGTATAGCTTCTGTGAAAAAGATAGGTAGGACTATTGCTGATTTGAATAAAAATGAGAAGATAGAGAAAAAAGATATACTGGAAGCGCTGAGCTATAGAAGAAGAAAATAGTTAATTTTCCTCCTCTAGAAGAAGTCTATAAAACTTCTACCACAAGTTTAGTGATAACAAAGCCACCTACAACAAGCCAGACAAACATACTTAGGGCAGTGTAGATAGGTGCAAGTCCTAAGCCTTTAAATTTGGCAAATATGGTACCCATACCAAGTGCGGTCATTGCCATAGTAAGTAAGAAAGTATCTACTTCATTTATAATATCAACAATATTTTGTGGGACTAATTGAAGAGAGTTAAATCCTGCAACCATGATGAAATAGACAGCAAACCATGGGATGACAAGTTTCATCTTTTCATTCCTTGCAGCACCTTCTCTTTTTGAAGACCAAGCAAGGTAAAGACCAAGAACGATGAGCATAGGCGCAATCATAATTACCCTTGTCATTTTAACAATGACAGCGGCATCTGCCATCTCTTGTGGTGCACCGGGTACTGAAGCAGGAACAGCTACTACTTGTGCTACTTCATGGATAGTTCCGCCTACATAGATACCAAATTCTCTAGCAGTCATATGTAAGAACCCTGTGGCATTTTCAAAAATAGTCGTGTAAAGAACAGGGTAGAGGAACATAGAAATAGTTCCAAATAAAACTACCATAGAGACAGCAATAGCTGTTTTGTACTCTTCTGCTTTAAGAACAGGCTCCGTAGCAAGTACAGCGGCTGCTCCACATACCGCTGCACCAGAGGCAGTGAGTATGGAAGTATCTTTTTCCATACCAAAGACTTTATAGCCTAGCCAAGAACCAAGTATGAGTGTTGATGTAAGCATAATGAGTGAAACTAAGAATCCATCCATCCCTACTTCAGCTATTTGTTGAAAGGTAATTCTAAAGCCGTAGAGTACGATGGCAAAACGTAAGATTTTTTTTGCAGAGAAGGTAATGCCTGACTGCCATTCAATAGGTGTTTGATTATGTAAAGTATTGGCATAAAAAATACCCATAACAATACCAATGACCAGTGGAGAAAGCCCAAGTGACTGTATGGGTGTAAGTCCAGCAATATAGGTTGCGGCTGCAGCAAAGATGGCAACAAAGAAAATACCTGAGAGTGTTCCCTTACGCTTTTTAGGAGAAAAAGCCATAAAAATCCTTTTTATTCAAAATAATTGATAATATTTGCCGAAGTCTACTATAATTTTGATATAATTCACAAATGATTTTGATAAAAAAAGTAAAATTTATCAATAAAATATATTAATAAAGAGATAAATGATGAAATTAACACTCAGACAGATGCAAATTTTTTTAAATGTGGTTGTATCTGGACACTTGACTAATGTGGCAAAAGATATGAAATTAAGTCAGTCAGCGGTTTCTATGTCCATAAAAGAGTTGGAAAATATTTTGGGACGTCCTGTATTTGATAGAATCAATAAAAAGCTTGTACTCAATGAAGTAGGACGTGCTTTTTATAAAGAGATAGATCCTATTTTTAAAAAACTCTCCGACATTGAATATGAATTTAAAAATTCTGAAAATAAAGGAATGATTCGTGTTGGAGCAAGTACAACCATTGTTGACTATTTAATGCCTGCAATTATTTGTAGCTATATGAGTTCGTATCCTGATGTAAAAATTACATTAAAAGAGGGTAATACAAAAGAGATAGCAGATATGATTAAAGAAGGAAAAATAGACATAGGTTTTGTAGAAGGCTTTGTCTCTGGTGCTGAAATCATTAAAGAAAAAATAGGGATAGATGAATTGGTTGTCGTAACTGCTGATCAAAATCTATGCAAAACGTGTACCATTGATGAAGTACAAGATAAAAGATGGGTACTGCGTGAAGAAGGTTCAGGAACAAGAGAAGTCTTTTTAGAGTACATTAAAGAAAAAATAGATCATCTAAATATTTTTCTGGAGCTTGGACATACGGAGTCCATTAAAAGTATTTTAATGAACCGTGAATGTTTGACATGTATTTCAAAAATCTCTGTAAAAACTGAACTTGAAGAAGGTAAACTGCATAAAGTACCTGTACAGGACTTTGAATGTAAAAGAGACTTCTTGATGATTTACCATAAAGATAAGTATCATAGTGCATTGTTTGAAAAGTTTGTCTTTTTCTCGCGTAAACTTATGACTCAGATGATAGATGGCGCTACCTGTATGACTTTGAATAGTTCTTCAAAATCTTAAGGGCTTGTTGATACTCATCGGGGTGATTTAGGTTGCTAAAAAGTGTGTCATCTTTAAAGGGTACATACAGTGTTCTTGCAAGTGACAACAAATCATGTAGTTTATGATTATTTTTTTCTAATTGTTGATAGGCCAGCGCCAAGATAGATTTTTTATAAATACCACACAGTGGTTGTGTGCCACTTGGACTTTGTGCTACTATCACATCATATTCTTTATTTTCTTCCTCGTAAATAGATTCAATAACAGCTTGATTGATAAAAGGTGCATCGACACTCAAAATAAATACTTCTTCTATCTCAAGTGTCTCAAAAATAGAGATAATACCTACTAGAGGAGAATCTTCTTTAAAGGTGTCTGTAATTACAGGGCACTTAAAATCAAACTTATTTTCTTTGGCAGAGAGATAGACTTGTGAAAATAACATGTTAAGTTTTTTATATTGAAATTCACTGAGTGTAGTATATTCTCCAAAAGGCAAAAGGGCTTTGTCCTTACCCATGCGAGAACTTTTCCCTCCTGCAAAGATTACAGCTGTTTTATGTTTAGTCATACCTGTATCTCCTGTTTGCGTCTTTGATGAAGAAGCAAGGTTAAGAATGCGCTAAAGGTGATAAATGATTCTACAAGAAAAAGATATTCTCCATAGATTTGTCCAGAAAGTAACGCACCTACAGAGCCACCTAGTCCAAAGGCAATACCAAGAAAAAATTGCTGCGCAAGCTTCTTTTGTGTGTACAGTGAAAAGACATAGGTAATTGCAGCTGTATGGTAGAGTGCAAAACTAATAGCATGCAAAGACTGTGCGGCAAAAGTGAAAGGTATGGACTCTGGGTATATATAGAGTATGATCCATCTTATGGCTGTCACAAGCGTGGCAAACTGTAATATATGTAGTAAATTCCTTTGCAGAAGAGGCCCTTGAAAATAGAGCATAAATACTTCACAGATGACACCAAAACTCCACATCCATGAGGTCATTTCAAGTGAGACTCCATGAGAAGTTTCATAGATAGTAAAGAAGTTATAAAAGCCTCCAAAACCTACTTGCATTAAAAAGACAGAGGTCCAGAATGCCCAATACTTTGTAAGTGAAAAGGAAGCATCATCTTGTGCCGAACTGTGTGATGTGGTATCGTACTTTGTAAGGACAGCACCAAAGGTAAGGGTTAAAAAAGCCATAGCTGCAAGATAATACAGTGCTTCATAAGGTGAATCAAGTACCTTCCCCAACAAAAGAGCAATACCTATAAATCCTAAAGACCCCCAGAGTCGTACCTTCCCATAACGATGTTTTGAGAGAGTAGCTAAGGCGATGGTTTCTACATAAGGTAAAGAGATACCCATGGCTGCACCAAAAAGAAGATTGGCAATGAGATAGGACCAAAAATTGTCTACGGTTTGTAAAAATAGTAAGGTACCTATGAAGGTTAAAAGTAAAGAAATTCTGTAAATATTTTCTGTTAAAGAAACATAGTGTCTAAAGACAAAAGGAAGTAAAAAACGCATAAAAGGTGCGGCCGCATAAATGATACCTACTTCTACAGTACTATAGCCTAATTCGAGTAGTACTTTTGGCATGAAGATGACATAGACACCCACAAGGGCAAAGTAAAAAAAGTAGTATGCCCCCAAAAGAGGTGACATGAAAGATGAAGAGAGAAATGCTTTTTTTTCTGTCATTTCTTGTTTACAACAGCCGTTGCAGAGAGTAAGTCATGTAAGGTCTTATTGTCTTTTCTAAAAAACATCAATGCCCAACCTATGATGGTAAAAAGAGAAAGAATAGCAGATAAATTTCTAAAAATAATAATAAACAGTGAAGGCTTCTCTTGTGTGTTTTCATCGATGAGTGTAATGTTGTATGCTCTGTATCCTGGGGTCTGTCCAGAAAGGTACATAAAAATAGTTTGAACAAGAACTAGGGGCACAAGTATAAAAATCCACCCCATCAGCATATGCTCTTTAAATCCTTCTCTTCCATCCATGACAAGGTAAAAAACCACATACATGATAGGCATGACCAGCATAAAAGCATCAGTAAGAAAAGCTTTTATTTTTAACCCTACAGAAGCATAGTTATCTAGTGTTGTATTAGGTTTTGATATCTCTTTCTTCACTACAGGCTTGCCTTGTTTAATATCTCTAAAACGTTGCTTAGCCATTAAAAATTCCAAACAGCAGCAGCATAAAGACCAGAAAAGTCTATGTTGGCATCAAGGTTTCTTACAAGGTCATCACTGTCTAGGTGAAAGGTTTTGTATCCTGCTTCTATACCAAGACCCATGGTAAAAGTATATCGGGCAGACAGTTCGTAATCATAAGAGCTGAACCCTGAATAGCTAATGCCATTGGCTTCAAGTTGCACAGAAAAGTCAGTACTGGGTACATTAAAGCGGAACTTTCCATAAATGAGAGGGGTGAGTGTTGAAAAGTTTAAGGCATCTGAGAGTGTATTTGCACTTACGCTCATATCACCATTCATGTATCTAAAGGTAAGTCCTATATCTACTTCTGTCCAGTTGTCTAAGAGTTCATAGTAGAGTGTTGCATCTAGAAAGTCAAGCTCTAGCTTATTCGCTATCTCTCCTGTAACATTAGCAATATCTCCCCATGAAAAAAGTGTCACATCATTGTTGCCTGTATGTGAAAGTGTGACATACCCTAATTTTAAATTCGGCAATCCAGGGAAAGGATGTTCAAAATAGGCTTTAAAAAATATATCTTGTTCATCAGAAAAACCAAAAGACTCTTCTAAATCAGCCTCTGTACCTATATTATGTAAAGGTAAACTGTAAGAAGCATGCCCACTTGGGCTATGATTAAACAGACCCATAGAAACTTCTCCTCCTATGGTGTCTGCATATGCAGTGTTGAATGTAAATATAGCTAATAGTAGTAATTTACGCATTTACTGTAGTCCTTGAGTCATGGTAAAGATAGGGAGTAACATAGCAGACACAATGACCCCTACAACCACACCAATAAAGAGCATCATAAATGGCTCTAGCAAGCCTAAAAGGAGTTTGAGTTTATCTTCATTTTCTTCTGCGTAGAGTCCTGAAATATTGTCTAAAATATTTGCAACTTCACTAGATTCTTCACCCAGTGCCAAAGACTGCATAAAGTTTCGTTTGAGTTTGACCCCTTTGGTCATTTGTAAAGCATTAGAGAGCTTGTTTCCTTCTTGTACTTTTACAGAAGCTTTGTTAAACAGTGCTTTGAGTCCATAATTTCCAAAAGTGGCTTTAGCCAGCTCAACGGCTTGGGCATAGGCAACACCAGAACTTAACATAAGGGAGAGAATATAGGAAAACCTACCTAGTTCATGGTTTTGTATAAGTGCACCCAATACGGGTATTTTAAGTAGCCAAGCATCCATAAGTCTATGAAAGGCATCCCATTTAGCATAGGCAACTTTAAAAAGAACAATAAAAAGGATAATACCGACGATAAGCGCTATGTAATGTGCTGTTAAAAAGTCACTAATATTTAAAACAAATTGGGTGATAGGAGGTAACTTTTGACCTGTGTCATCGAAAATCTCAGTAATCTGAGGTACAACAAAAGCGATGAGAAAAGAGGTCATACCAATAGCAACGGTAAAGATAATGGCAGGGTAGGTCATAGCCCCTTTAACTTGTTTTCTTACTTTATTTTGCGCAGAGAAGAAGTTACCCATATTGGTGAGTACTTCTACCATCTTTCCCCCTTGTCCTGCAACATTTAAACTTTGAAGATAAAAGTCAGGCATGGCATAGACTTTTTGTGTGTTGAGGGCATTGTAAAGAGATTGCCCTTCGTCTATCATGGTTTTAAGAGAGTTTAAAAAAGAGACATAACGCTTTTCACCCTCATGTTGATTTTCAAGGAGTTTAATAGCTGTGAGTATGGTCATCCCTGAGTTGAGGTAAGAAGAGAGTTCTTTTGAAAACAGGGCAAGAAGCTCACCGGGCATTTGCCGTTTAGAAAATGCTTCAAGTGAAAACTCTTTGGTAGGAGTAAGTCCCTCATGGTATATACCACGTGTTTTAAGTTTTTGTCCAGCCTCTTCTACAGAACTAGCCGTGACAGTACCTTTTACTTTTTTACCTGTTTTATCAAAACCTTTGTACTTGAAAAGCATTCTCTTTGAGTCCTTGTGTGTCAATTGATAGTATTATAACTTTTTTAGCTGTATCTTGCTATAGTGTGGCATGAAACGATTTATAGCACTCTATACCCTTTTTTTAGCCATATTTTTTACTTTTTTCTATGCAGATACTTCTGTGGTTTCTACTTTTTTAAATGAGGGGCAAACCAAATTAACACTCTATTTTTTAGAACTATTTTTAAAGCCAGAGCAACTACAAGGAGCAGATATTTGGATAACACCTCATTATAAAATTATTATTAATAAAGCCTGCAATGGTGTGATTCCTATACTTTTTTTGTTTGCATCTATTTGGGCATATCCTTCAACTTTGATACATAAATTATTTTGGATGTTACTAGGATATATACTATTTTCTGTGGTGAATGTATTTCGTATTTTATTGGTGGTTTACTTTACACAAACAGGTGAGGGGCATAAAGATTTTTACTGGTCACATGACATCGTAGGAAATATACTTTTAATGTTGACAGGGTTAGGGCTCTTTATAGCATTTATTAAAACAAGCACAAAGAGGAAAAGACCAAATTAGTATTTAAAAACTTGTAATTTTAAAATGCCAAAAAACAGAAGAGTGTTTTCCTTTGATTTTTACTTCATTTACAACAGCTACAGGCCCTGGCATATCTGGTGGAGGGAAGATGTGTATCTCTTCAGGTATGTAAATATCACGTTCTGTTTTTTTAAGAAGTGTACGACTCTCTAACTCTTTTATTTTAATATCTCTTTCCAGTAAATCATAGGCAGATTTT
>Ga0256824_10000583_pt1 | contig 14175 bp, 12 predicted proteins | sample CV67metaG_FD_191570 | JGI IMG/M metagenome (GOLD analysis project Ga0256824, IMG submission 191570) | Hydrothermal vent microbial communities from East Pacific Rise, Pacific Ocean - CV67 | ecosystem: Environmental > Aquatic > Marine > Hydrothermal vents | place: Pacific Ocean: East Pacific Rise...
TTTATTCTTATAATATTTTGCATCCTCTTTAAAAATTAAAGCAAAAGGTTTTGCTTTCCTATCTAAAATAAGATCATACATCAGTAATTTTTCATTATCAAATCTCTCTGCCTCATAAATTATATATTCATACTTTTTTTCGTACATTTTATCTAAAAATTCATTCCTACTTTTTAAAACATCTACTTCATAACCAAGATTTACTAAAGTTTTCGTACATTTTTCTCTAATAAAATATAAATTTGAGTAAAATAAAACGGTGTTTTGTTCAATATCATTTTCTTTATCTTCTACTAAATTTTTTTCCTCATAAAAATAATCTGAAATCATCTCTTTAAGTTTCTCTAAACTTATTGGTTTAGATAAATAGTTATCCATACCCGCTTCAAGATATTTTTCTTTATCTCCCACTAAGGCATTTGCTGTTAGCGCAACAATAGGAATATGCTTGATATTTTTTTCTCTTTCATATTCTAATATAGTATGTGTAGATTCAATCCCCGTCATTATAGGCATTTGAATATCCATAAATATGATTTTATAATTATTATTTTCTTTTCGCATCTCAAAAGCTTCTTTACCATTTTGAGCAATATCAACAATCATATTTAATTTTTCAAGCGTCATTTTAATGAGTCTTTGATTAATTTTATTGTCTTCTGCTACTAGCACATGCATTCCTTCAAAGGTAGTATCCTCTAATATATGCTTAACCGTTGTTTCTTGATCTGAAATATTACCTTTTTCTGTAATCGTTCTTAACATTTTATCTATTTTATTTAAGGTAATAGGAGAGTGTAAAATATATTTAAAACGATGAATTTCAAAATCTATACGACCTTTTAAAGTACCATTTGTCACAACAATACTAGAACACTCTTTAAGATTTGAAATCTCTTCTAGTTCCCCTTTTTTTCTTGCATATTGATGATCAAATATCATTAAATCAGGAAATGTTATCATCTCTTTTGAATTAAATATCTCTTCATAATAATAAATCTCTACATCTACTTTAAGATATTCTAAATATTTAACTCTTGCTTTATCTATTTGTCTATATAAATTTTTAATAGGTAATGCCAATCCTACTTTTAAAGTATTAAGCTCTATATATATTTTATTTTCTATTGTAAGATCTTTTTCTAAATCAAGTGTAAAATAGAAAATACTTCCTTTTCCCTCTTTGCTTGATAATTCTAGTTTAGCTCCCATCAACGCAACCATCTCTGAAGAGATAGCTAAACCTAATCCAGTCCCTCCAAATTCTCTTGTTGTACTATTATCTGCTTGAGAAAATGCTTCAAATATTTTTACTTGATTTTCAGGACTAATTCCAATCCCTGAATCTATGACTTTAAATATAAGATTATTAGGATTATCTCCTGTTATATCTTTCTCAACACAAACATCTATATCACCATAAGTTGGTGTAAATTTTATAGCATTTCCAACTAAATTTGTAAGGATTTGTGCTATTTTAGTAGGATCTCCTTTGCGTTGAGAATGTATTTCAGGATCAATATAGATACTTAAAAAAATATCTTTTTGTTCTGCTTTAGCAGATAATATCTCAATAACAGAGTTTACTTTTTCCCCTAAATCAAAAGAGATACTCTCTAAAGTCATTTTATCAGCAGCAATTTTTGAAATATCTAAAATATCATTAATAATTCCCAATAAATTATCTGAACTGGTTTCAATAATAGATATAAATTCTTTTTGATCTTCTGTCAAATTTGTTGATTTTAAAATTTCTACAAACCCTAAAATACCATTTAAAGGTGTTCTTATCTCATGAGACATATTTGCTAAAAATTGACTTTTTGCTTTATTTGCCTCTTGTGCTTCTCTCTCTTTTGTATATAAAAGTTGTAAAATAGATTCTAAATAAATATAAACCTCTTTTTTATTTGAAAGATTATGTGGAATATTCGGAATTTCTGCATTTGTACCATCGCTCATTAGAGATAATTCTTCTATTCCTGAGACAACTTTTTCAAGAATATTATCTTCTTCTGATAAATTACTATAATGTTTAAAAACAAAGATTAAAGATAAAAAACTCAAAAGTATTAAACTTAGATAGAGCATTAAATTTTCCTCTAAATCAGTACTAATTTTTTTAAATTCTTTTAAATGGGTAAGAGTTATTTTATTTTTCATCTCTTTAAAAATTAACTCTTTATGGTTTATTAAATCTATCCAATCTACTCTTGATGTTTCATACTCTCCCGTTTGATAGTTTGCAATAATATCAATTCTAATCTCTTCTATATTTTCTAAATCAGTATTTTCAAACTTCTGTATCATATTAGATTCTTTATTATATTGATGCAATAATTCTAAAAGAAAAGATGATTGTGAAATATAGTTATCCCACTTTTTAAGAATTTCTTCTGATATAGAGATTTTTTGTGTCAAATAATATGAAACTAAAATTTTTTCTAAATTACTATAATAATAGATATTATTTAATTTTTTGTAAAAACTACTCTCTTGTTGTATATTTTCACTCACAATAGATTCTACTAACTCTTTAAGAGGAGTCAAAATTTTATTATAATAATCATCAAAAAGTAATTTTTCAAGTGGTATATTATCTAATGTATCCATATCATATCTAATATTTTTAAGTGTTTTAATCAAAGCATTACTATTTAAATAGTTCTCTAAATTTAAAGTTTTATCTTTATTTTTAATAAAAATGCTCCCCACATTTAAAATTAATGAAGATTTTCCAGATTGTTTTGTATTAATTTTACTAATTAATTGATCTGTTTTTTCTCTAACTTTCCTACACTCTTCAATATTATTAGTTTTTAATCTTTCTACTATACAAGATATCTCTTTAATGATAGAATCTTCAACTAATTCTAATTTAACTAATTGATTTATATTTTTTTCTGCTCTATTATTTATGAGATATTTATTAAAATCAAATAAAAATAGGTATATTGATACACCAGTTAAAAATACTATTGGCATAAAAGTTATTAAAAAACTTAATCGTTTAGCTTTTTCAATCATAAATATCCTTTTATTTTAAATATTATTTAATGCTTTTATGAAATTTTATCAATTTTTCTAACGCTCTATTCATATGTTTAGTAGAAATAAAAACAATTGTTGGTAATTTACTTTTTTTAATTCCTAAATAAAAATTTTTACTAACAGGCCAATATCTTGATAATTTTTTTACCGACCCATTTTTAATATGTGAAGGATAATTATATTTTTGTACTTTAACTAACAATGTTTCAAACTTTTTAATAGCTTTTTTAGCTTGGCTTATATTATTGGGATCTTTATATCCTGCACGAAAAGCAATATAATATTTGGAAGCTCTTTCTAATAGAAATTTCATCTCATTTAAAATAAGTAACATATTATTTTCAACTTCCATTTCACTCTTTAAATTATCAGCAACTTCAAGAATTGCCTCTGTATAATCTAAAACTAACCCACCATTCTCTAAAGTTAATTTACCTTTTATTGTTATTTTCAATTCATCTACACTAAAAGTCATAAATTCAAGAAGTGATTTTTGTTCGTCATTTTTTAATGTTTTGCTTAAAAAATAGATACTATCATCTAGCGATAAAATATTTTTTTTAATCCCTCGTCTTGCAGAAGAAATTTGAATTTTTTGCTGTTTATAAAAATAGTTCTTACTAAGACCTTGAGTCACTATTCTAATCTTTTCTATATTAGATAATATTTCTGATTTTGTTGCAAAAATACTGACTGAAGTTAAAATAAGTCCAACTATACTTACTTTAATTAATTTTTTCATTACTTACTCCTTTTTTATTTATACTATATAGTATTATTTTAAAATCTTTCATAAACTCAAATTTTTTCAATAGCATCATCTTTTAAATTAAACTTAAAAAAGATATAACAGATTCTAATTTATTTAAAATTTCCAAAAACCAAAGGAGCCTTTAAATCAAGTTTTTTTACTTCTGTCATAACTGTTTGTAAATCATCTATCTTTTTGCCACTTACTCTTACTTCGTCCCCTTGAATAGAGGGTGTAACTTTAAGTTTTAATGCTTTAATTGCCTTAACTATCTCTTTTGCTTCATCTTTTTCTATACTATCAACTATTTTATAAATAATTTTGCTATTTCCTCCAGAAATACCTTCAGTTTTAAGCTCTTCAAGTGATTTACCTGCAATATTTCGTTTAATCAATTTAGAAATTAAAATATCTTTTAAAGCATCAATTTTATCTTCAGAAGAAGAACTTAAAGAGAGTGTTTTGGCTGTCTCATTAAAGTCAATCTCTGCCACAACTCCTTTAAAATCAAATCGTGTTTTAATCTCTTTTTGTGCCATAATAACCGAATTCTTCATCTCCATCATATCGAGCTTTGCTGTTATATCAAAATAATGATCTTTTGCCATTTTATTTCCTTCTTACCATGTTTTTTATTTACACAATTAACTTTTTATAAGGACTGATTGTAAAAATATTCTTCCCTTTTTTATGTTCATACTCTAAAATATACTCTAATTTAGTAAGAATATTATATACAATATAAAGTCCTAAACCAAATCCTGAACTTCTTTTTTCTTCTTGAGAGAAAGGTTCCGTATAATACCCTAACTCATGCTTTAACGCTTCTCCCTCAGAGATAATGTTTATTCTATCTTTATTATTTGAGATACAAACACATTTTGAAGTCCCATATTTAATACCATTATCTGCTAAATTTTTAATCACCAATGCCATTAACTTTTTATCTGTAGCCAAAGCTACATCTTCAATCTCTATCTTTACACAAGAGGGAGAAGTCATTAAAAGTTTTTGACTCTCTTGTAAAATATCACTCAATAAAATATACTCCAATTGAGGCTCAAAGCTTTTAGTCGTGACCCTTTCGAGTTGAGAAAGTTCAGAGATAAGTTCATTCATTCGTTCAAAAGCACGCACAAGAACCTCTTTTGTCATCTCATCTTCTAGCATTTCTACAATAATACGCCCTTTTGTAATGGGTGTTTTTAATTCATGCATCATATTACGCATAAAAAGATTTTTAGAGGCACTTAACTCATTAATCGAAACAATCGCATTATCAAAACTTTTTGCAATTCTACCTATTTCATCATCATACACATAACTAATTCGTGTTGTCATATCACCTTTAGCAAACCTATCTATCTTTTGATATAACTCTTTTAAAGGATGTAGTTTTTTTAAAATAGCAACATAAAGAAGTAGAATTAACCCTACTAAAAAGAACCCTAAAGAGACTGCAATTTCAAAATAATATTTTTTTTCTCTTACATCTTCTAAAAGAAGGTTATATTTCATTCGCTGAACATAAATATAGTGTTTCCCTTCAATATCAAAAACGCGCACTTGTCCAACAGCTGATCCTCCTGTAAAAACAGTTTTTCCCTCTGTTACAATCTTTTTCTTTAATGCATCTAAATTTTTATCTTCAATTTTTTTGACTCGTAAATCTTGATAAAATTTAGATAATTTATCTTTATCAGGACTCAACTGAAGCTTAGAGAGAAAAGTAATAGAAATTAGTTGATACCGTTTATATTCATCAATTTTATATCTATCTTCATTCCATGATAAAAAAAGCATAAAAGTAACCACTAAAATAGAAATCACAATTGAAAATAGAATGTGTAAATAAGTACTAACTGATAAATTTTTCATAAACTACTTTCTATCAGTTAAAAGGTATCCTACCCCGCGTACAGGTTTAATATAAATATTTTCACTGTCTATTTTTCCAATTTTTTGTCTTACTCTTGAGATAATTACATCAATATTTTTAATTGAACTATCATCATCAATATGAGAACTCTCATACAAAAGCTGTTCTCTTGAAACAGAAGCATTTTTATATTTTAATAACATCAATAATATATCATACTCTGCTGCTGTTAATTCTAAAGATTTCCCCTTAAAATGGATCTCTCTTGCTTGTGGTATGGCTTCAAATACTTCTACTTCTTCTGGAGGCTCATTTGTCATAATTGTTCTTCGTAAAATCGTTTTAATACGCGTAACCAATTCTCGAGGATCATACGGTTTAGGCATATAATCATCAGCTCCTCTTTCAAGCCCTATTACTTTATCTGTAATATCATCTCGTGCAGAAGAAATAATAATTGGAACATTACTAATATCTCGTATCTTAGGAATTACCTCTAATCCATCCATTCCAGGAAGTGTCAAATCTAAAATAATTAAATCAAATTTATGTTGTGTAAGCATAGATAATCCAATATAAGGATCTTCTGCACCCAATACTTCCATCTCATACTTGTTTAAATAATTTGTTAAAATTAATGCTAATTCTGGGTCATCTTCTATAATCAATATTTTAATCATCTCTATCCTTCTTTTAATCTGTATTATCTATATATACTTTCGTAATCGCAATGAGAAAGGAAGTAACAGCTGGTCCTAGAATCATTCCCCAAAATCCATAAGTACTCATCCCTGCTAAAATGGAAAAGAAAATAACAATAGTATTAATTTTAACCACACTTTTTAGAAAGTCTACTTTAATCATCTCAATAATCATTGGTTTAATAAAAGTATCTGCAATCACTGAAATCATAACAATGGAATAAGTGGCAATCGTAATCGCAGAAGCTGAATCAATTTTTGTCCACACATAAAGAGAGACAGGAGCCCAAACAATCACACCACCTATAATAGGAATTAATGATGCAAATCCATAAATTACTCCAAATAAAAGACCATTAAAATCAAAGATTTGCATAATAACCCCAAATAAAAAACCCTCAAATATTGCGGTGACAATAATAGAATAAAAAACAATTTCCATCGTCGAGGAGACCTCTTCTATCATCTTCTCTCCTTTTTTTGGAGAAACAGGTAAAAGCTCTAAAATAGTATCAAAAAAGCTACTTCCATAATAATTAATAAAAAAGTAAAAAATAACCACAAGAAACATATCTTTGACGAATCCTATTCCTGCACTTCCTGCTACAGTAATATATTGTGTTAAATATTGAATATAAGAATTTATTTTTTCATCTGCAAGATACTCTTCTGTAGCTCCTTTTAAAAAAGGAATGTCACCTGCAAAAATTTTTACCGTAGTAAAAGTCTCTTTCACTCCTGCATTATCAAACTCGGAAACATATCCTACACCAATGGTTGCAATATAAACAATAGGTGCAAAAAGAAGCAAACTCAATAGTGTTGTAGAGATACCTGCTGATATTTTTGCTGAATTTGTATAGTGTACTAGCGTTTTAGTCAAATTAAATGTTGCCATTGTTAGTAACATTGCTACAACAATTGGCAATAAAAATGGTTTATAGACATTAAATGCACCAATAATTGCCAAAATAAATAATACCGTTACCATTAAAGAACTTTTACTTAACAACTTCTCCTCCTAATTTAAAATATTCATAACTCTTTCGTGTAGCAATACGCCCTCTTGCGGTGCGTTCGATAAATCCATTCGCAATAAGATAAGGCTCTAACATATCTTCTATTGTACCTTCATCTTCACTCAAAGAAGCACTGATTGTACTTAATCCCATTGGTCTGTTTTTTGCACTGATTAAAAGTTCAAGTAGTTTAATATCTTGTTCATCAAACCCTAAAACATTTACCCCTAACTCATCTAACGCATATTTAGCCCGCTCAATATTAATACTCATCTCATCTTCAACCTCAGCAAAATCTCTTACTCTTCTCAGTAATCTCAATGCGATACGCGGTGTTCCACGACTTCTTTTTGCCATCTCCATTGAGGCATCAGGATGTGCCATTTTTTCTAGTTTATGAGAAGCTTGTGTCACAATTTTACTCAACTCTTCATGTGTATAAAATTGCATTCTAAAATGCATGCCAAACCGTTCTCTTAAAGGGTTAGATAACATTCCTGCGCGTGTTGTTGCTCCAATAAGTGTAAATCGCGGTAAATCGATAGACACTGTTTGAACAGAAGCATCTGAACCAATAATAATATCTAAACGAAAATCCTCCATTGCAGAATAAAGTATCTCTTCTATAGCTGAACTCATACGATGGATTTCATCAATAAAAAGAATATCTCCCTCTTCAATGTTTGTAAGTAATGAGGCTAAATCTCCTGCTTTTTCAATCATTGGGGCAGAGGTTGTTTTAATATTAGTATTCATCTGAGTTGCAATAATATTTGCAATAGTTGTTTTACCTAATCCAGGAGGACCAAAAAATAAAATATGATCTAACGCCTCCCCTCTTCTTTTACTTGCTTCAATAAAGACATTAAGATTTTTTTTTATCTTCTCTTGCCCAATATATTCACTCCAAGAAGTAGGACGCAAAGTAACCTCATAAGAAGCCTCTTGCGAAAACCTCTCTCCTTCAATCACTCTTTCCATCAATAAGTATGCTCTTGTGAAGGAAAAACTCTATCTTTCACTTCATTTCTATATTCAGACAATCCTTCTCGTATCGCACTTGCACCATCAAAATATTGCTTTACAAATTTTGGTTTAAATTCTTCAAAAAATCCAAACATATCACTCCAAACTAATACTTGTCCATCCGTTACATTTCCAGCCCCAATACCAATTGTAGGAATTGAAACAGCATTAGTAATTGCTTCAGCTGCTTCTTCCTTTACCCCTTCTATCACTAAAGCAAAAACACCTGCTTTTTCTAACGCTTTCGCATCTTCTACAAGGGATTCTATATCTTCTTTATCTTTTCCTCGTATCTTATAGCCACCATCACTGCGTAAAAATTGTGGCATTAATCCAATATGTCCTAAAACAGCAATAGAGTTTTTAGTGAGTGCTTCAACAATAGCCACTCTCTCTTTCCCTCCTTCTATCTTTACCGCTTGTGCCTCTGTCTCTTGATAGGCACGAGAAGCATTTTTAACAGCGTTTTTAGGAGAAGTATAAGACCCAAAAGGCATGTCCAAAACAATGAAAGGAAGCTTGGCACCATTACATACTGCTTGTGTATGATAAATCATCTGATCCATTGTTGCACTTAAGGTATCTTCTTTACCTAAAAAACTCATATTTAAACTATCACCTACAAGTATCATCTCAACTTCACCATCAAAAAGTTGTGCAAATAAGGCATCATACGCTGTAACCATCGTTATAGGTTCATTCCCTTTCATATTTTTAAGGGTTGTTATTGTTACTTTTTTTTCTATTTTTGGGGTATGAATACTCATCTAAATTATCTTTTTATCCTATATTTTTAATCATCTTATCATATAATAACCAAAATTATTTAATAAGGCTCTATATTGAAAAAATTAGTTGCATATATTACAACAGGCTTTCCCTCTTTAGAATTTACCATTGATGCGAGTTTAGCATTAAGCGAAGCAGGCGTGGATACACTCGAATTAGGAATGCCTTTTTCAGACCCTGTTGCTGATGGAGAAATTATAGAAAAAGCAAATTTAAAAGCACTTCAAAATGGCTTTAAGCTCTCTCATCTTTTTGAAGCATCCAAAGAGATAGCTCCACATATTGATACTTTATGGATGGGTTACTTTAATCCTTTTTATCATAAAGGCATGAATTTTTTTGTAGATAAAGCAAAAGAAGCAGGAGTCAATGGATTTATTATCCCTGATTTACCACTAGAAGAGGCAAAACCTTATAAAAAAATTATTGAACATTCAAACTTGAATCTTATCGATTTTGTTGCTCCTACCGATTCAAAAGAACGCATAGAAACCATTGTTAAAGATGCCAAAAAATTTATCTATCTCGTCGCCTATGCAGGGATTACTGGAAGCGGAAAAGCCGAAGACTTAACGCCTATTATTCAAACCATTAAAAAAAATTCTACCACACCTCTTTATGTAGGCTTTGGTGTGAATGAAAAAACGGCTAAAAGTAAAGCAGAAGGTGTAGATGGTGTGATTGTAGGATCTGCTTTTGTTAAAGTTCTTTTAGATGAAAGTATAACTCACTCACAAAAGATTAAAAAAATTGCTTCTATTGCCAAAGAAATCAAAGAAAAAATAAACTAGAAAGGAGGTATTCAAATGGATGAAGGTCTAAAAATTGGAATTATTATGTTAATTGTTTCTGTTGCTATTGTACTTGGTGGATATTATTTTGTTACTAAAAATATGGATAAATAAAAGAGTTACAACATTTTTTCAACATTTTTTTACTATATACTTTTGGGATGAAAGATAAAAAAAAATATTCCCTTTTATATATTGAAGATGAAACTTATCTCCGTGAAGCTGTTGTTGATTTTTTTGAAGATGAATTTTCTATAATTTATCAAGCATCGAACGGCATTGAAGGCTTTGAGATATATAAAAATCACAAGCCTGATATGATTATTACCGATATAGAAATGCCTTTAATGAATGGCTTAGAATTTTGTGAAAAAGTAAGACATGATGATACAACAACTCCTATTATTATAATGTCAGCATACTCTCATACACATTATCTACTTAAGGCTGTGGAGTTAAATTTAATCAAATATCTGATAAAGCCTATAGATGAAACCCTCTTAGATGAGGCACTAAACCTCTGTTTTGAAAAAATGGAAACTAAAACACCTAGTATTATAAATTTAGGGCATGAGTATTTTTATGATCTCTTTAATCATGCACTGACTCACAATAATGCCCATATTAAACTTACTGCTTTACAGATAAAATTAATTGAAAATTTAATTAAAAACCAAGGAAATATTGTGTCGTATGAACAATTAGAAAATAGTCTTTGGTATGAGGAGGGAATGACGCTTGAAGCCTTGCGTTGCTTAGTAAGGGATATCCGAAAAGTAAGTTATAAAAATATAATAGAAAATGTCTCAAAAGTAGGCTATCGAGTAAATATTAATGGATAAGATATTAAAAATAAAACTTTTTTTTATTGCCCTATTTTTACTAGGAACTCTCTATAACTATGAATTAGTTTTTGTACAAACCACACAGACAAGCTATGTTTTTACAATACTGAATATTATGATAGCCTCCATCTGCTTTGGCGTTATTTTAAGTACAGCTGTCTATAATTTTGCATTATATTTTTATTTTACAAGTAAACAACACCTTTTTTATGCCTTAGCACAATTTTCTACCCTTATTTTTTTAGTTACATTAGATAGCTTAAATTCTTCACCTTTTGATGAAGTTTTTGGAATTATATCCAATCGTTTATTTGATAGTTCTCAACTTTTTATGCTTATTTTTACACTCCTTTTTATTAAAGAATTTTTAAAAAATTATGGTGAATATAGCCTAAACAAGCTTATCCATATTATTGTAATTTTCAGCCTAATTGATATAATTATTACACTCATAAGTGGAACTTCTATCTTTAGCCGTTTAATTCCTATTTTTATACCTATTTGGCTTATTCTTAGTGAAGCAAAGCGTCTTATTAGACATCAAGATATTCCTTTTCTCTATCTATTTTATGGATGGTTTATTGTTCTCATTATTGTATTTATTCAATATTTAGGGTTTATAGACTATACAGGTATTATATTTCCTTTTGTACATGTTGCTTTAGCGATTGATGCGTTAATGTTATCTTTGGCAATTTCTTATAAATTTAAACTCATAGAAAAAGAGAGGGTTCTCCAACAATCTATACTTTTACAACAATCTCGTTTGGCATCTATGGGGGAAATGGTAGCCATTATTGCACATCAATGGAGACAACCCTTAAACTTTTTATCTTTTAGTCTTATGCGTATTAAAAAAATTAATAAAGAGAATGAAAAAACATTAAATATCATCAACGATTCTAATATACAATTACAATATATGTCCAAAACAATTGAAAATTTTCGAAATTTTTATAACCCCTCTAAATCAAAAGAGAATTTTAGTGTTATAGAAGCCATAGAAAATGTTATATTAATTACCGCTTTAGATTTAAAATATATTACAATAACAAATAAAGAAAATTTTACTATTTTTGGAAATAAAAATGAATTTGAACAAGTTATTTTAAATATTTTAAATAACAGTAAAGATATTTTTGAATTAAGAAAAATTAGCATGCCTCAAGTTATAATAAGTATCGAAAAAAATAAAATCATACTTTCAGATAATGCACAAGGGATAGAAGAAGCGAATAAAGATAAAATATTTGATCCCTATTTTTCTACAAAAAAAGGGAATGATGGTATTGGACTTTATATTGCAAAGATTATTATAGAAAAAGAGTTAAAAGGTATTTTAACTTTTGAAAATAATAATCAAGGGGTAGACTTTATTATTAACTTTAGTTAAATTTTATTTAACATCTTAATAATAGGCTTTGCTAAGGCTAAGGCTTTTCCTCTGTGAGAGATAGCTGATTTGACCTCATCATCAAGTTCTCCTAAAGTTTGTGTGTGGTTATCAGGGATAAACATACCATCATATCCAAAGCCTTTATCGCCTCTGCTTTCATCAATTACCTCTCCATACATCCAGCCATGGACAACATATTCTCCATATTTTGAGACAATGGCAATGGATGCTGTATAGTATGCAGGAGTAGAAGTAATATCATTATTTTTTAATTTAGAAATTAACTTGTATAAATTCTCTTTATCTGTTGCATTCTCTCCTGCATATCGTGCAGAATAAATATTGGGTTCATTATTGAGTGCAGGAACACTAATACCACTATCATCCGAGATAACAAGATAGTTGTCTCCTAATTTATCATAAATTGTTCGTGCTTTAATCAATGCATTTTTAGCAAAAGTATCGCCATCTTCTATAATCTCAAATGCCCCTAAAAGCTCAGAAAAAGCAACAACTTCCTCTTGACACATCTGCTTAAATTCTCTTAATTTACCTTTGTTTGAGGTTGCCAAAACAAGTTTCATTGATAATTAACCTTTAATTACTATAATAGGATAAATTTTACCCTATTGGAGATATAACGATGATTAAACAGATTATGCCCCTCTCACTTATTGTGGCTTTACGATTTTTTGGGCTTTTTATTGTGTTGCCCGTTTTGTCAATTTATGCTTTAGAGATGAAAGGAGCAACGCCTTTTTTAGCAGGACTTGTTGTTGGAGGATATGCTTTAACACAAGCTGTTTTTCAAGTACCTTTTGGAATGATGTCAGACAAATTTGGACGCAAACAAGTGCTTTTCTTTGGACTTATTATTTTTATAATTGGTTCAATTGTTGCAGGACTTAGTGATGATATATATATGCTTTTAGTCGGAAGATTTCTTCAAGGAGCAGGAGCGATTGGTTCTGTAGTCTCAGCAATGATAGCAGACCTTGTCAAAGAAGAACAACGAGCGCATGCCATGGCGATTATGGGAGGAACAATTGCGATGAGTTTTGCAGCTGCGATGATTATTGCTCCTATTGTTGGTGGTCATTGGGGGATAGATAAACTCTTTTGGCTTACAGCTATCTTATCAGTATGTGCGATTTTAGTACTTTTTACCGCTGTACCTAAACCCCCTCATATTGTTCACTCCTATAGTGAAGAGGAGTCTAAATTTTTTGAGGTGTTTAAAGATAAGGCGCTTACAAGAATGTACATTACCTTTTTATTTCACTCCTCTATTATGACCATGGCATTTTTTATTATTCCTGTCGTTATGACAGGAGAAATCGCTAAAGGTGGCTTTGGTTGGGAAAAAACAGAACTTTGGAAAGTCTATTTCCCTGCCATGATATTTGGATTTTTAGCCATGGCTCCTGCTGCTATATTTGGAGAAAAGTATGGAAAAGGTAAAGAGATTTTTATGATTTCAGTTGCTGTCATCTTTTTAGGATTTTTAGCCATGGGCTTTGCCTCAACACCATGGGTATTTATTGTAGGTGTTGTTCTCTTTTTTATTGGGTTTAATATGTTTGAACCTTTGTTACAAAGTTTTGTAGCTAAATTTGCTAAAGTACATCAAAAAGGTGCTGCACTGGGTGTTGCAAATACTTTTGCTTATACAGGTATCTTTTTTGGTGGTTTGTTAGCTGGATATTTAATGCAACATTATGATAGAGCTACTTTGGCAATTGTTGTGGCATGTATCTCTGTCTTATGGTTTATCTGGGTAGCAACCATGCCTAGTCCAAATAACAGAGGAAATGTCTATCTACCACTTGATATTTTTGATCGAAATAGAGTGGCTTCTCTTACAGACCATAAAGCAATTGTTGAGAGTTATGTTAATGAAACAGAACAGATTGCTGTGGTCAAATTT
>Ga0256824_10000586_pt1 | contig 14136 bp, 10 predicted proteins | sample CV67metaG_FD_191570 | JGI IMG/M metagenome (GOLD analysis project Ga0256824, IMG submission 191570) | Hydrothermal vent microbial communities from East Pacific Rise, Pacific Ocean - CV67 | ecosystem: Environmental > Aquatic > Marine > Hydrothermal vents | place: Pacific Ocean: East Pacific Rise...
CTTAAACACTATCATGAGAAAATAAAGTGTAATCGAATTTTAAAAGGAGACTAAAATGATTTCAAATATTGTAAAAAGTACAGTAGCTGCTTCACTACTAGCAACTGTAGCTTTTGCATCTTCTGGCTATGATAAAACACCACCCTTTGGTGTGGACAAACTGGAGAAAGTAAAAGTAAATGGGAAAGAGGCTTATCAACCAAAAGCAGATTATAGTATGTTCGTAAACTATGAACTTGGTATGCACTGTGTTGGTTTTGACATGAGTTACTGTTGTGTAATCCCTCCATATAACTCTATTCAAGCACAAGCAATTAAAGTAGGAAAAGGGTCTAATCTTCCTAAATTACTTTCACCAAAAGACAACGTAAAAGTATTTGCATACACAAGAGATAATTCTTTCTCTGAAGGTAACAAAATGAAATACTGGTCTGTAGCTAAAGATGCAGATGGCGATGGACACTTAGACAGCCCAGGTGATAACGTAGCAAACTACGTATGGACACACCTCTTCATTTATAAAGACCTTGAAGGTACTATTCCTAAAGGTGTTACAGCAAAAGACAGACTACGTATTGGTAGACAAATCCCTGTAAAAGTGGATCATGGCCCTTCTGGTGCTCCTATGACTGGGTATATGACGTATGCTGGTAAACATGGTGGTAACATCGTGATGACAGATACACTTGTACCTTCTGTTAAAGATGTAAAACTTATTCTTACTGCTTCTCATTTATGGGATTCGTTAGGTCTTCCTTTAACTGCATTTAACGACAGTACAAGAAAAGGTTCTTTACGTTCTGTAACAGAAAAAGATTTCCAACCATTCCAGTATTCAACAGTTGAGTTACATACACAAGATGGGAAACAAATCAAACAAGGTGACGGTCATACAGTATCTTACTTCGGTACAAACCCTGTAGATATTCCTAACTGTTATGCATGTCATTCACGTACAGGTAAAGCTGCACAAATGGCAAGAGATGAAGGTCTTAAGCAAGGTGATGCAGAGTATGACTACTGGAAAACATACCCAGATACTTCAGAGTATATGGCTAGACTCTCAGAAGGTTCAATTAATATTCTTTCACTTCATGATGCACACCATGGAACAACTTTTCTAAGTGAATATGATGCTAATGCTCCTGTAAAAAGACTAGGGAAAGTTGGTTTTGTAAACTGTACTGACTGTCATGGAGATAATGTTTCGGGTAACCTTGTTTCACCAAGAGTAAGTGCTACTGGATACAAAACAGTAAAAGCGAAACCTCTTTCTGAAGCCATTCACGGATTCCACCTTGCTATGGTTCCTATGCCTGATGCTGCTGGACGTTCACAAGCATGTCAATCATGTCACCCTACACACTTCCAAAACCCTAACATGAATGATGACACGAATCCATTCCGTGTGACAGACAGATATGGTGAAGCAAGATTTGCTAAAGGCGACATCAGAAAATCTGGTGGTGGTTGTTATGTAAGACGTGATGCGCACTCTAACCCTAATGCTAAACCTCCATTCTTCCTTAACGCATATGGTAAGTGGCAGCTTGAAAATGTTGCAACTAAAGATGAACATGGAAAAGATGCTGGTGAGCTTAGAGGTCTTTACTGTACAAACTGTCACTCTAAAGTTGCACAAGCACTTTATGCATATGACGATATTACAAACGACTCTAAACAAGAAGGTAAGACACTTAGAAACAAATCTCTTAAAGAGATTGTAGCTGCTGTTGCTGGTGGAGATATGAAAAAGTTTACTTCTATCGCTGATGCTAAAGCAACAGGTGAAAATGAAGTTCTTTCTTACTACTTAGATCACAAGTCTGCACCATTGGTTAAAAATGTTGGTAAAGATGGTAAGTTAGACCTTAAACCATGGAATCACAAAACTGGTGGAGATGTACCATATAGTGCTGCTTCTGGTGGTAATGACTGGTGGTTATCTGCTTCTGAACCTCATTGTGCCGATTGTCACTTAGCACCATTTGTTGAGCAAGAGACTGGTGGTAAATACTTCCCAATCGATCAGCCAAACAAGTACTCTTTATATAGATACTCTAAAGCACATGGTGACATCGCATGTCAAACATGTCATGAGTCAACACATGGTCTTTACTCTACACGTTATGATGGTGATGAAAGATCAGTAGATGTGACTACACATGAACAAGCACTTCAGTACTCACCAGATGGTAAGTATGCTGGACCTGTAACATGTTCTGCATGTCACACTGTAAACAAAAATGGTGTACCTGTTCAACTTGAAGGTACAGAGTATGCAAATGATTACTGGGCTTCAGTAACACTAGCGCACTTTATGAGAGAAGGCGACCAAAAACTAGAAGTGAAAAAACTAGTGAAAAAATACCCTTACAAAAACTCTACAAAAGTAGTAACAGACGGTTGGAAGTAATTTCAACTTTTTGACTACATATATTTCCCTACTTCGGTAGGGAATATCTTATAAGACATTCTACAATTTCATCTATTACTTTTATCAAATTATTTTATTGATAACGCCCACTATCTGAATTTAACTTTAATCTTTAGCCATTAAACCACAAATAGCCTCCTTTTTTATATAAAAAAAAGAATTACTTCTTATACTTAATAGATACAGATAATAAAAGGATTTAACATGACAAAAAAACTACTACTTGTGACAGCCCTATTAAGCACAAATTTATTACATGCTGAACATTCAAAAGCAGATATAAAATTAGAACATAACAAACATGCCCATACGGTACACTGGAGTTATGAAGGTGAAGGAGCGCCTGAACATTGGGCGCAAATAGATAAACGTTACTTTATGTGTAAAGAAGGTAACAATCAATCTCCTATCAATCTTACACACTTTACAGAATCTGAACTTCCAGCCATTCAATTTGATTATCATCTTATTTCTACAGAGATTTTAGACAATGGTCATACAGAACAAGTAAATGTAAAAAAAGGGAGTAGTATTACTGTAGATGACATTCAATTTGATTTAAAACAATTCCACTTTCATACACCAAGTGAAAATAATATTAATGGTAACTCTTTTCCATTAGAAGCACATTTTGTACACGCAAGTAAAAATGGTGAATTAGCAGTGGTCGCAGTGATGTTTAAAGAAGGTAAAGCCAATGCCGCACTTACAGAACTTTGGGCTCAAATGCCAGAAAAAGTTGGAGAGCATCATACAATAGATGCCAAACACCTTGATGCACTTTTACCAAAAAACAGAGACTATTATAGATTTAATGGTTCACTTACAACACCCCCTTGTACAGAAGGTGTGAGATGGTTAGTGATGAAAAATTCAGTCACTCTTTCTAAAGCACAAATTGAAAAGTTTGCCAAAATCATGCACTTACATAACAATAGACCTATCCAAGCTACCAATGCAAGAATGATTTTAAAGTAATTATCTCTTCACTAAAAACACACCACTTTCCACATGTTCCGTATGTGGAAACTGGTCATACATGGCAGCTTCTTTAACCTCATGCGTCTTTGTAAGTGTTTCCAAATCTCTAGCTAAAGTCTCAGGATTACAAGAGATATAAATGATATTTTCTATATTTGAAATAAGTTCTATTGTACCTTCGTCCAATCCTGCACGTGGTGGGTCAACCAAAACAGTAGAGAAGTTGTAAGATTTTAAGTCAATGTCTTTAAGCCTAGAAAATGCTCTTACTCCATTTAACGCCTCTGTCATCTCTTCTGAAGCCAATCTAGCAAAGGTAATATTAGTGACATTATTGAGCTCACAATTTTCTAATGCAGCATGAATAGAACGTTTAGATATTTCTGTAGCCAAAACTTTATCAAAATAGTGTGAAAGAGGCAAGGTAAAATTACCTAGCCCACAGTAGGACTCGAGAAAGTCTCCATGTCCTACTTTTTTGGCTTGGGTGATTGCCCACTCTATCATCTTTACATTGACTACTGGATTGGGCTGAGTAAAACCACTTTCATACTGAACATAGGTAAAAGTTTTAGTATCAATGTCTAGTTTTTCTGTGACAAACTCATCGGAGAGTATCACCTTTTGTTTACGGCTTCGCCCCATCACTTTACACTGAAGTTCAGACTCTAAGACTTTAGCTTCCTCACTCCAAATGTCATCTAATTTTCTATGGTAAAGCAAAGTTACTAAACACTCATCTGTTGTTGTGGCTAAGAACTCTACTGCAAAAAGTTTCTTTTTGAGTACATCTTGTGAATGATTGATTTTATCCAATAATTTCCACATACGTTTTTCTATAGGTTTAATAACCTTGGGGCATTCTTCTATATTAATAGCACCATTTTTTGTGATATTTCCCATAGCATAATCACACCTATCACCCTCATGCCAAATCCGAAACTCAGCCCTCGCTCTATAGTGAGAAAGAGGCGAATCAAATACTTCTAAAGTACCTTCGAAAAATGCTGAAAGTAACCCAGTAACTCTTTGTTCTTTCTTTGCAAGCTGTTGCTTGTAGTCTAATGCATGTAGCCCACAAGAACCACAAAAACCAAAATGTTTACACGTCACATTTACACCTTTAATTTCAATTAGATATAATCACATCATAAAATAATAATCTAATTCTATCTAAAAGGTGTAAAAAATGTCTATAAGTGTTGTAATACTCGCAGCAGGTCAAGGTACAAGAATGAAATCTACCACTCCAAAGGTACTTCATGAAATCTCTGGAAAATCTATGCTCTTTCATGCCATTGATGCGGCACAAAAAATCTCAAACGATATTACGGTAGTTTTGTATCATCAAGCTGCACGTATCCAAGCCCAAATAGAGGCACAGTATAAAGGTATACGTTTCCATATGCAAGATGCAGAAAAGTTTCCTGGAACAGGTGGTGCGATGAAGGGTGTTTCAGTAAAGCATACCAAAGCACTCATCCTTAATGGAGATATGCCTTTAGTCACAATGGGTGCATTAGAATCACTTATGCAAGGTGATGCCGATATTAATATGTCTGTTATTAAGCTTGATGACCCCTCTGGTTATGGGCGTGTTGTCATTCTAAATAATCTTGTACATGAGATTGTAGAAGAGAAAGATTGTATTCCTGCACAAAAAGAGATACAAACAGTCAATGCTGGTGTATATTGTGTTAAAAAAGAATTACTCGATAGCTATATTCCCGCACTGAACAATGACAATGCACAAAAAGAGTACTACCTGACTGACATTATTAAAATGGCTGTAGAAGATGGGAAAGTCATCCACCCTGTTATAGTAGAAGAAGAAGAATTTAAAGGAGTGAACTCTAAACTTGACCTAGCTCACGCTGAAGAGATACTACAACGTCGTATCAAAACAGAATGGATGAAAGCTGGGGTAACTATGCGTTTACCTGAAACTATCTACATTGATTCTCGTGCAACATTTGAAGGTGAATGTATCTTAGAAAATGGTGTAAGTATTCAAGGTGCTTCACATATCATTACTTCTCACATCAAAACAAATTCTGTGATAGAAGATTCACATATAGAAAACTCAGATGTAGGGCCTATGGGGCGTATACGTCCAAGTTCTAAGATTATAGATACACATATTGGTAACTTTGTTGAAGTTAAAAAATCTACCCTTACAGGGGTCAAAGCAGGACATCTTTCTTACATTGGTGATGCAACCATAGAAGAAGGCTCTAACATTGGTGCGGGTGTGATTACTTGTAATTATGATGGAAAAAAGAAATACCAAACCAAAATTGGTAAAAATGTATTTGTTGGTTCAGATACACAACTTGTTGCACCAGTGACAATCGAAGATGACGTAATGATTGCAGCAGGAACAACAGTCAATAAAGATGTAGAAAAAGGAAGCCTTGCTATTTCAAGAACTGAATTAAAACATATAAAAGACTTCTTCTATAAGTTTTTCAAAGAGTCATAGTATGCAAGTAAACTTAGCTGGTAAATCTGTTTTACTTGGGGTAACAGGAAGTATTTCTGCCTACAAGGCATGTGACTTGGCACGTCTATTTATTAAGGCTGGTGCCCAAGTACATATTGTAATGACAGTCTCTGCAGAGCGTTTTGTTTCAGCACTTACCTTTGAAGCACTCACACGTAACGCTGTCCTTACTGAAAATAGTGAATCATGGAGTTCGGAGCTCAATCACATTGACATAGGTAAAAAATGTGATGTATTTATTGTTGCTCCTGCTACAGCAAATACACTCAATAAACTCTCTAAGGGTATTGCCGATAATATCTTAACACAAACAGCTCTTGCTTTTAAAGGAGAAATGTTAGTTGCCCCTGCAGCCAATACTCAAATGCTTGCCAACCACTACACCACAGGAAGCCTTAAAATGCTTGGTGTCAATGACTATACTATCATTAACCCTCAAGAGAAACTTCTAGCTTGTGGAGATGTAGGAAATGGTGCATTAGCAGAACCAAGTGAAATATTTTTTGAAGTTGCCAAAACACTCTTAAAAGAAGAATTTTGGGAAGATAGACGCATTGTAGTTACTGGTGGAGGGACCAGAGAAAAGATAGATGAAGTACGTTACATCTCTAATTTCTCTTCAGGAAAAATGGCAAAGGCACTTTGTCTCTCTTTGTACCTTAAAGGTGCTGATGTTTGTTACATCACCACCATGGGAAATGAAGGCTTACCTACAGGCATCTACACCATAGACACAGAAGATGCGCAAGAGATGTTTGACTATACCCAAGATGCCATACGCGTATCAAAAAAAGGCAAAATGTCAAAACCCTCTATGAACGCAAGTGACCGTCACCTCATACAAAAAGAACCTTATCTCTTTATGGTAGCCGCGGTAGCAGACTTTACTCCCAAATTTCCTCAAGATGGGAAACTAAAAAAGTCAATGATTGGAGAGTCATGGGACATAGAGCTTAAACAAAGTACTGACATACTTTCAAGCTTAGATAAAACTGACATTAAAACCGTAGCCTTTAAAGCAGAAATGGACACACAAGAAGGACTTAACAATGCAGTGAAGCTTCTTATGCAAAAACGTGTTGATGCGGTATGTTATAACCTTCTTAAAGATGCCACAAGTTTTGGAGGAGATGAAAATGAAATTACTTTTATCACTAAAGAAGAACAAGTCGATTTAGGAAGAGCCGATAAACTTACCCTCTCTGCAAAAATCTTAGCCCAAGCGAAGAAACTAAGCAATGACTGAGTCACCTCTCAAACATCTAGCTATTATCATGGATGGTAATGGTAGATGGGCAAAGGAACGTGGACTAAAACGTACCAAAGGGCATGAAGTTGGTGCAGAAAGTATCCGTGATATTACCACCTACTGTGCCGCACATGAGACTATAGAGACTGCAACTTTTTATGCTTTTTCTACAGAAAATTGGAAACGTCCAAAACTTGAAGTAGAATTTCTTATGAAACTTCTTGAAAAGTACTTAAAAAATGAACTTAGCACCTATCAAGAAAATGGTATTTGTTTTCAAGCTATTGGTAACATTGAAGCATTTTCAAAACCTTTACAAGCACGTATAAAAGAGACTGAGTTACGCACAAAAGACAATACTAACCTCACCCAAGTACTTGCACTCAACTATGGTGGACGCGCAGAAATTGTCTCCTCTGTCAATACACTACTGTCACAAGGAAAAACCTCTATAACAGAAGAAGATATTTCCACACATTTACAGACACCCTATAGTGACATTGACTTACTTGTTCGTACTTCTGGAGAAGAAAGACTTTCTAACTTTTTATTGTGGCAGTTAAGTTACTCAGAGTTTTATTTTTCCCCTATACTGTGGCCTGACTTTAATGCCAAAGAATTGGATAAAATTATACGCAACTATAGCACACGCACACGACGCTTTGGAGGTGTAAAATGATAGAAACAACACTTGGCTTATTGGTTTTTATTTTTGGAATTATGATAGGTTCCTTTCTCAATGTAGTGATTTACCGCATCCCAAAAGATGAGAGTATTGCTTTTCCTGCTTCAAAGTGTCAAAGCTGTCAAACTCCTTTAAAGTGGTACCACAATATCCCTATTTTTTCTTGGCTCTTCTTAGGTGGCAAATGTGCATTTTGTAAAGACCCTATAGCCAAACAATACCCCATAGTAGAGTTTGTTACGGGTGTTATCTTTGTTATACTTTTTTTTAAAGTAGGCATGGTTTGGTACTTTCCATTTGTGGCTGCAACTTTTGCAGCATTGTTTGCATTGGTGATGATAGATTTTAAATATATGGCTGTGCCAGACTCAGTCAATTTTGCAGCCCTTGCCTTTGCGCTAGTTCAACCTGACTTTTTACAAGCACTTATGTATGCTGTCATTGCAGCTGGAGGTCTTTACCTCATAGGCTTACTCTCATCCCTCCTTGCTAGAAAACAAGCTATGGGAGGAGCAGATGTAATAGTAGCTGGAACTATGGGAGCACTTTTAGGCTTCCCTAACTTCTTCGTAGCTATCTTTCTCTCTGCCATTTTAGCCATGATACCTGCTATGATATGGAGAGATAAGGGTGTACCTTTTGTACCATTTCTTGCCTTAGCTACATTCATCGTCTATCTTTATGATACACAAGCAACAGAACTTCTGGAAACGCTTATCTATGGTTAATGTAAAAGGGTATATATCGTCAAATTTCACGAAAGCATTTTTGACAATATTTCTACCTTTTTTTCTTATTATTTCGCTGGTTTATTTGGTGAAGATTTCATCACTCACATCTCAAATACAAATTACATTTGCTGAACTACTTACACTCTATTCTTATTCTATACCAAATATTATTTTTTATACACTACCACTCTCTTTTATCGCTGCCCTTGCAAATGTACTTTTAAAACTTTCACAAGATAATGAACTCATCGCTCTTTATGCACTGGGGCTAAAAGCAAAAAAAGTACTACACTCTTTACTTTTATTGGGATTACTCTTTTCTCTACTCTTAGCTACCATCTCTTTTTTAGCAATGCCTCTAAGTAAACAACTCTATAAAGAGTTTACAAGTTCTAAAAAAGCCGAAGCTAAAATTAATATAGTTGCAGGAAAACTAGGACAGAAGTTTGGAGACTATTACATTTATGTAAAAGCAAATAAAAAAGATGCTTTTCAAGATATTGTCATCTATAACCGTACAAAAAAAGACGAGGAACAGTTTTTCTCTTCACAGGAAGGAAGACTCAATAAAACAGATGGTATCACCTCGTTAGAACTTAATGATGGCTATGGGTACACCTACACAAAAGATAAACTACAGCAAGCCCAGTACAAAAGATTGGAAGTATTCGATACTGCCAAAAATGAAAGCTTTCATTTTGAGGATATTGTAGCCCACTGGAGTAAAGCACAAACCAATATAAAAATGTTACATCGTGTACTCTTTTTTATATTTGTAAGCCTCATTCCTCTACTTTCGGTCTATCTTGTTGCTGCCTTTACTATGATAAACCCTCGCTATCAGTCGAATCGCTCTTTTCTAGTCATATTTCTCACAACTTTGGGGCTTTACATGACAGCTTCTTCTTTAGAGAAATGGGGAACATTTACTATACTGGGTATCACTGTTATCATTATTTTCTTCTTAGGTAGGCAACTTTTTCATATCCGTGTTGCAAAGTATTTTTAATGTCACGTGTCAAAGCTGTCATATCCTATGATGGAAGTGCCTACTACGGCTTTCAAAGACAAAAAAGCACCCAAAAAACCATCACCCATGACATAGAACAAGCCCTATCATCACTGCAAATACATAGTGACATCGTAGGTTCTGGACGTACTGATGCTGGTGTTCATGCCACAGGACAAGTCATACATTTTGACATACCTGAGTATTGGGATGACTTAAAAAAACTTACCCTTAACCTTAACAGAAAACTTACATCCATACGCTTTAAGCATATTGCTTTTGTCTCTGCTGACTTTCATTCACGATTTCATGCAAAAAAGCGTCTATACCGTTATGTCTTTAAAAGCAAACAACCCTCAATTTTTGAAAAAAAATTTATCTCTCATTATACACCATTTGATACGCAATTATTAACAGAGTCACTCAGGATTTTTGAGGGAAAGCATGATTTTGACTTTTTCCGTAAAACAGGTACAGATACCCATACAAGTATAAGAGAAATCTATAAGGCACAGTATATTCAACAGGGAGATTATCATATCATCTACTTCCAAGCCAATAGCTTTTTACGTTCCCAAGTACGCATGATGGTAGATGCAGCTATGCAACACGCCCAAAATAAAATCAACCTCATGCAATTACAAGAACAGTTAGATTGTCAAATCAAATACACTAGCAAACTTGCACCCCCAGAGGGATTGTATTTAGCTAAAATCTTATACTAAGATTTCTTTTATTCCCATAGATGTTAACGTCATGTCTAAAATATCTGCACAGCATTCTTTATCACTTTCTATACTATCAATTAGTATGTATGGTTTTGCCCCACTATCTCTAATAATATCAGCTATCATACATTCCATACCATCTAACGATTCTCTTCCATAAATCACAAAAGAATATTGTGTATCTTCAACTCTATCCAACAATATATGTTCATCACCTACTGTATCGACACTATAACCTAAGTTTTTTAACTTACTTGCATAGATATTAATAATCAATGGATGGGAATGATATAACAATATATCTACTTTTCTTTCTATCTCTTTATTATCTTTTTCTATATTTCCATTTTCTTCAAGTACTTTATCCGTATCTATCTTAACTCTATTTACTTCTCTACTAACTTCAACTGATACAGTTTCTACTCTATGTATTTTTTCATCATTAGGTAGATTGCGAGGGAAATACTCCTTCAGAAGCAGACTTATTTTTTCTAAATCAAAAGGTTTTGAAAGATAATTATCCATACCTTCATTAATATATTTTTCTCTATCTCCAGCTAAAGCATTGGCTGTAAGAGCAATAATTGGGATATGGTGTTTACGTTGTTTTTCTTCATAGTCTAATATTTCTCTTGTAGATTCAATCCCCCCCATCACAGGCATTTGGATATCCATAAAAATCACATCATAATTATTTTCTTTGCGCATTTGCAATGCTTCAAATCCATTATTTACAAGTGTCACAATAATACCAAAACCTTGAAGTACACTTTGAATCAATTTTTGGTTAATAAGATTATCTTCAGCAACCAGCGCATGTATATTATTAAATTGTATATATCCTTCATCTACATTGGCTTTTTGGGGTACACTTTTTGAAGTCACATTGAAAAGTTCAAAAGATGATACAACTTTTGTAAAATTCATTGGTTGATACACAATTTTATCTATTTGATCTTCCATATTAATCAATTGTGTTTTTAAGCTTCCAGTTGTCATCAATACAGTTTTTACATCCAATGCTAAATAGCTATCAAGTTCATTATCTAGCTTGCAATATCTATGATTTATAAAAAGTAAATCAGGTAATTTATCACTGTCAATATCTAACAATTCATTTTCTTCATAAACAGTAAATCTACTACCAAGATAGTCAGTGTAATGTTTTAAATTCTCTTGCATAGTGATATCTATATCTTTATTGGGAACCAAATATCCAATATTTATATTAGGTTTTTTTATCTTTATTCGTTCAATATTTTTATCTACTTTATCTAAACTTAAAGTAAAAAAGAAAGTCGATCCTTCTCCTTTTTTACTCGAAATCTCCAATTGACCACCCATCACAGAAACAAATTTAGAAGAAATAGCTAATCCTAATCCAGTACCTCCAAACTTCCTACTTGTACTCGCATCTGCTTGGGAAAACTCATTAAAAATTTTATTCTGTTGTTCTTTTGTAATACCAATACCTGTATCTGTAAACATAAATTTTAATGTACTTGTTGTCTTTGTTTCTTCTATCATCACAATCGAAATATCTACACTACCATTCATATCTGTGAACTTAATAGCATTGCTTAACAGGTTTGTAAGTATTTGTGATATTTTAGTAGAATCACCCATTAGAGCAGTAGGAATATTTGGATCAATATATACACCCAATGCTATATTTTTTTCTGATGCCCTTGCTCCATATGTTTCAACTGTTGATTCAAATTCTTCCAATGGATCAAATGATATATATTCCAATTCAATTTGATTTGCCCTTATTTTAGAGAAATCTAAAATATCATTCACAATAGATAAGAGGTTATCTGAACTATGTTCAATTATTGATATAAATTCTTCTTGCTCACTAGAAATTTCTGTATTCTTTAAGAGTTGGGTAAATCCTACAACACCATTGAGGGGAGTACGTATCTCATGTGACATATTTGCAAGAAATAAATCTTTGGCTTCATTTGCTTCACGAATAGTATCTGCAAGAAACTTATAAATTTTATTTGTCTCACGGTTATCCACAAGATACTTTAATTCTTTTTGTTGTTCTAAATTTAAAACAGACTCTATATCTTTCAATGTATCTTCAAATAGTTGTTTGTCTTTATTTATATTATAATAAATCACGGTTAAAATTAAAAGTAATATTAGACTTAACAAGAATCCAAGTGCATATTTTGTTAAGATATTTTTTTTCATTTCAATACTATTATCTAAAGATTTTTTAATGGCATTAATCAATATCTCTTGTCCAGAAATTATCATTTTAGACTTCACTGAATTTATAGATAACCATTCCTTTGCACTAAGTGTATATTCTCCAGTTACTGCTGAAGTAAATATACCTACACGTTCTTTTAAAGCAATACTTTCAAATTTATTTTCTTTAAAAATATCCTTTAATGATGAAACAATTTTTTTATCATCTATTGTCTTAAACTGTGGCACTAGTTGCTTAGACATAAGGGTATCCCAAGCTTTAAAGTCTTCATTACTCATTTGTTTTTCATCATTAATGAAAAAAGAAATCATTGCATTTTCTAATGCGATATTTTCTCTTAACTTCAATAAGTTCATATAAACTTCTTTATATGTTTGCCTTTCACTAGAAGTTTCATCCCTTGTAATTGTTTCTATCCCTCCTACTATTGACATAACAATATTCTTATGATAGAAATCAAAGAAAATATTTTCATAATCATCATTTAAAGTATCTATTTTAGTACGTACAAACTTTAAATTTTTCACTATAAAGTCTGCTCTTTTTCTATAACTTTTCAATGTACCATTAGCAGATATATCAGTGGCAAATTCACTCCATATATCATCAACATTCACTCTGGAAACTTCTACTTTCTTAAAATTACTTTTTTCCTTACTTCCCATATAAATTGCACTATCTATTCTTTCTTTGGCTACTGACTTTAAAATCATATCTGACTTAACTATAAAATCCATATCCTTGATGTTTTTTTCTGTTTTTATGTAGTCACTATAACTATTAAATGTATAATATCCAAAAGCACTAGCCATTAATATTACAAAAAAGATTAGTGTAAGAAAAATATTCTTATTATTTATAATTTTCATTATTATACCTTATTGATTTTTACGATGATAAACTACTAAGTTATCAACTATTTGTTCTAAATAATTCATAGAAATAAAAATAATATTTGGTATAAAAACTTTTTTTTCATCTTTAATAAAAAATATTTTATTTGCTTGCCATATTTTAAACATATTCTTTTTTAATTTTTCTATTTCTGTTGGATACGTATACATATTAATTTTTACAAAATTTTCTTCAAGTTCAACAATAGCATCTTTCATCTGTTCATTATTCTCTATTGTATCAAATCCTAAATTTTTTGCAAAATAATATTTTGTAATTCTTGATAAAAGATATTCTGCTTTTTTTATAATAGCTAACATTTTCTCTTCATCAGTAAAATCATATTTATGCGCAGAGACCATAGAATGTCCTCCTTCTAGGAGTGTTTCACTATAGTCGAGCATTAAAGAACTTTGTTCTTTATCAATTTTATTTTTTAATATCTCTGATATTTCATCTTTACCATAAGCAAGATAGTCAAGTAAATCTTTAGTATCACTATTTTTTGTGGTACGTGCAATCATTTTAAGATCTTCATTTAATTGAGTAAGTGACTCTTTAAGTTTATCTTCTAGTAGCGTATTTTCAGGATTAGTAGCTAAGAATAAATAATCTTTTACCATCTTTTGACTGATATATATAATGTCCTCAGAAGACTCTATTACTTGAATATCACTTCTTGTAGCAATAATTTC
>Ga0256824_10000587_pt1 | contig 14131 bp, 5 predicted proteins | sample CV67metaG_FD_191570 | JGI IMG/M metagenome (GOLD analysis project Ga0256824, IMG submission 191570) | Hydrothermal vent microbial communities from East Pacific Rise, Pacific Ocean - CV67 | ecosystem: Environmental > Aquatic > Marine > Hydrothermal vents | place: Pacific Ocean: East Pacific Rise...
CACAGTTTGAACATGCTCAAATTGAAGCAGCTGCTGATATTACTGCAGCGTATAAAGCTTATCAAAACATCGTTTTAAAAGCTATGGCAGATGGTGTATTAACAGCTGAAGAAGAAGCACTAATAACATTATCTAGAGCATTCATAAATGCTAATAATGATCGTCTAAAAAATATGGGAACAGATATACTCGCAGCGAGCACAAAAGCTTCAAATGCAAGTATATCTGCGGCTAATGCAGATGGTCGTATCACATCAGAAGAAATTGCAAGAACTGCAGCAATATTAGCAGAAGAGCAAAAACGTATTGCAGCAATTGCAGATCGTATTGAATCTGAAGCTGCGCTAGATGGTAAAATCACTGTTGCTGAACAAAAAACAATTGATGCAGCAAATCAATTAGAAGCTGATTATATAGAATATAATAGAGTTGTTACATTAGCATTAGCCGATGGTATATTAACTCCAGAAGAAGAAGCATTAATTGCAGCTGCACTTCAAAATATTACCAATTCAAAAAAGAAAGTAGTTGATCTACAAGCATCAGTTGTTTCATTAAGTACTGGTCTTTCTGATCATGCATTAGATATTGCACTATTAGATGGTAAGGTTACTAAAGAAGAATTAAATCGTATAGCAGCAGTTCTTGCAACGGAAACTGTTATGGCTCAAGATAAAGCTGATCGCATTAGAGAACAAGCTGAGATGGATGGGAAGATTGATCAAGTTGAGCGAAATGCAATTGATTTATCAGCTGATGTTGAAACAGCATATAAAGAATATTCACGTATAACAATGATTGCATTATCTGATGGTGTATTAACAGCAGAAGAAAGAGCATCTATTGCAAATCAACAAGCATATATTCAAGCAACTATTAATAGAACGAATTCAATTGAAACATCAATTGTTGGTTTATCTGAGACAAGTACTCAATTAGCCGCAGGTGTATCAGGATTAGATGTTCGAGTTAATACAGAGAAAGCTGAACGTATTCAAGCATTAGCTGATGAAGCATCAGTTAGAGCAGGAGCTATGGCGGAACGCGTAACAGCTGAAGCATTATTAGATGGTAAAATTACTCAAGCTGAACAAAATAGAATTAACACTGCAAATCAATTAACTACTGATTATAAAAATTATGCAAATGTTTTACAAAAAGCATTAGCTGATGATATATTAACAGATGATGAAAGAGCTTTAATTACTGAAGCACAGACAGCGATTAATAAAACTCGTGATAAATTTACAAACATAAATCTTGAACTATCAGCAAGTAATTTAAAGATTGCCGAACAAGAAGCCCTAGCTGCTGTTTTAGATGGTAAAATTACTAAAGAAGAAGAAGATCGTGTTGCTGCAATATTAGCAGAACAAACTGCACGTATTGCAAGTATTGCTGATACTGAAAGATCATTAGCCAATCTTGATGGAAAAGTTGATGATAGTGAAAGAGTAAGAATTGATGCATTAAATGATTTAGAAGTTGCATATAAACAACATTCTGCTTTAGTTATGAAATACATGTCAGATGGTGAATTAACAACTGAAGAATTAGCATTAATTGCATTATCAAAAGCAAGTATAGACGCAACGAAATCAAGATTGGATACAATCGCAGCTGATATCGATACGACAAATACTAAATTAAATACTGAAATTTCTAAATTAAATATTGCGGTAACAGCTGAAGAAGCATCAAGAGTTCAATCACTAGTTGATGAGTCTGCGGCAAGAGCTGCTGACATAGCTGCTCAAACAGCTGCTAGTGCTGCACTAGATGGTAAAATCACAGTTGCGGAACAAAACAGAATTAACACTGCAAATCAATTAACAGTTGATTATAAAAATTATTCAAACTTGATCCAAAAGGCTATGGCTGATGGTGTATTAACTGATGCTGAGCGATTATTAATTGCTGATGCTGAGGCAGATATAAACACAACTAAAGCTAGACTTGGAACGATTGAAACAGCAGTGGGTACATTAACATCTGTTGATGTTCAATTAATTGCTGATATAAATAATCTATTAATACATGTTGATGCAAAAGATGTTGATTTAATTAGTGCAATTGCTAATGAAGCGTCAACTAGAGCAGCTGCGTTAGCTGCTCAAACAAATGAATCTGCACGTTTGGATGGTAAGATTACTCTTGCTGAACAAAAAAGAATTGATGCTGTTGCGCAATTAGAAGTAGATTATAAAAAATATGCTGATGTGTTACAGTTAGCATTGGCTGATGGTACGTTAACAGCAGAAGAGCAATTATTAATTGCTGATGCACAAGATGCAATTAATATTACAAAAGCTAGATTTGGTTCACTTGAGGGTGATATTACAACATTAAATAATGCAGATACTGCATTACAAACGAACATTAATTCTTTAGGAACAACTGTTACTAGTAATGATGCTGCTCAACTTCAACGTATTGTTAAAGAACAGACAGATAGAGCTGCTGACATTGCTGATAGAGTTACGGCTGAATCATTATTAGATGGTAAAATCACAGTTGCTGAACAAGCTACAATTGACTCTGCAACATTATTAACTACACAATATAAAGAATATAATGATGTTATCCAAAAGGCAATGGCTGATGGTGTATTAACAGATCAAGAAAAAACATTAATTGCTAGTGCACAAGCAAGCATAGATGCAACAAAAGCTCGTATGGTTGCATTAGAAGCAAACATGCATGACTTCGTTGTAAACAATGGAGCTATTACAGCAGCTGTTAATGATTTAACAGAATATGTTGATACAAAAGATGCTGAAGGTATTGCTGCACTATTGGTAGAACAACAAGCAAGAGTTAATGCGATAGCTGAAAGGGTTGCTGCTGAGGCTGCTTTAGATGGTAAAATATCTGTTGCAGAACAAGCAACAATTAACGCATCAAACGCTTTAACTATTGAATATAAAAGTTATACAAGTTTAATTCAAAAATCTTTAGCAGATGGTGTATTAACAGATGATGAGAAAGCATTAATAGCTGATGCTCAGGTATCTATTGATGCTACAAAATCTCGTATAGCAACTGTTGAAAGTGGTGTTGCTGGTCTAACAACAATCAATGGTACGTTAGCAACAGAAATATCAGGATTAAATACTAATATAACTAAAGAAACACAAGATAGAATTAATGCTATTACAGGCGAAGCAGTTGCAAGAGCAAATGTTATAGCAGAAAGAATTACTGCTGAGAATGCTTTAGATGGTAAAATATCAGCAGCTGAACAAAACAGAGCTGATGCTGTAGATCAATTAGTAATTGATTACAAAAAATATTCAAATGTTATTCAAAAATCAATGGCTGATGGTGTATTAACAGATGATGAGAAAACATTAATAGCTGATGCTCAATCTCATATCAATGCCACAAAAGCAAGATTGGATTCAATTGATGTTGCTATGGCAGCATTTGAAGTTTCTGATCAGCAAGTACTACAAGCACTTGCTCATGTTGGTGAAAAAGTTGATGCTGAAGAAGCTGCAAGAATTACAGCGATAACAACAGAGCAGCAAGCGAGAGCGGCTGAAATTGTTGTTCGTGTTCAAGCAGAGGCTTTATTGGATGATAAGTTAACTGCTGCCGAACAAGCTCGCGTTGTAGCATCTCAGCAATTAGTTGAAGATTATAAAGCATATAGTGTTCTTATTCAAAGAGCTATGGCAGATGAAGTTTTAACAGATGCTGAGAAATTAGAAATTGTTGATGCACAAGCTGCAATTACTGCTACTAAGAATCGTATTTCAAATACTGAATCATCAATCGGAACACTTGCTGAGGCAGATACTGCTTTAAGTACGAGTATAGGTAATCTATCAACAACTGTTGATAGCAATAAAGCAGATGCTTTACAAAAAATTGCTAAAGAACAAGTTGATAGAGCAGCTGATATTGCAGATAGAGTTGCTGCAGAGGCTGCACTAGATGGTAAAATCACTGACGCTGAACAATCAGTAATAGATTCAAGTAATTTACTAACTACAAAATATAAAGAATATAATAATTTAATTCAAAAATCTTTAGCTGATGGTGTATTGACTGCTGATGAACAATTGTTAATACAAGATGCTAAAGCATCAATTGATGCAACAAAGGCGAGAATTGCTGGTATTGAAGAAACATCCCTTACACAATTAACAACTTTAAATGATGAGTTAGTTGTTACTAAGCAATTAGTTTCTGATAATCAAATTGCCGCTTTAGCTGGTATTGCAAAAGAGCAGTCAGATAGAGCAGCTGCAATGTTAGAACGAATTCAAATTGAATCAGCTTTAGATTTTAAAATAACAGCTACTGAAGACGCTAGAACATTATTAGCAACAGAGTTGACTAATAATTACAAAAACTATACAAACCTAATTCAAAAATCCGTTGCTGATGGTGTATTAACAGATGATGAGAAAGCATTAATTGCTGATGCTCAAGCATCTATTGATTCAACAAAGGCGAGGTTAGATGGACTAGCAACAACAATTGCTGATAACACTAATCTAATTGCTACTGAAATATCCACAGTTACAACTAACTTAGAAGGTAAAATAGGTGTAGAAAAAGCAGAACGTCTTCAAGAGTTAGCTGATTCACAGACAGCACAGGCTCAAAAGAATACTCAACTATTTGCTGAACAGTCTGCGATGGATGGTAAAATTGATCATAATGAAAGTCTTAGACAATCAGCAAATGCTCAATTAGTAGTTGATTATAAAAAATATTCAAATGTATTACAAAAGTCTATGTCAGATGGTGTATTAACAGATGATGAAGTTTTATTAATACAAGATGCTCAAGCATCAATTAATGCTACTAAATCTAGACTTGTTGCAATGGAAAACGATATTGGAAACTTATCAACGTCTGGTGCAAGTACAGCCTTATTGGTTGCAAATGTTGATGGTAAAATCGATGCTGAAGAACAAGCAAGAGCAACTGCTATTTTAGCATTAGATCAGGCACGCATTGCAGAATATAATGATCGTATTGCAGACGTTGCTAGAATTGATGGTAAAATTACAACGATTGAACAAGAACGTTTAGATCTTAGTAGTACATTAGAAGCAGAATATAAAGCATATTCTCAAACGCTTGTTAAAGCTATTTCAGATGGTGTGTTAACACCAGAAGAACAAGCATTAATTGCTGATGCTGAAGCTGCTGTTAATATCACAAAAGGTAAAATATCTGCTATTGATAACCAAACGAAACAAACTAAAAAACAAATTGATTTTGTTAAATTAGCAGCAAATGCTTATGAATATGGTGGACATTATTATTATGGTAGAAGTTCTAATACACTAGTTTCAACAAAATACCACTCAGGTAACTCGGGATCATTTGATTATTTTGATCAATTGGAAGGTGCTCATGATGTGCTATACAAGCCGATCAATGCAACATATGCATCTCCAATAACTAAAAAGATTAAACATATTCATAATAAGGATGGTTTGTATATCATAGCTTACGAAGGTTCAACCTTTGTTGAAATTAAGCTATTTACTAGGGATTATGTTAGCTCTTCAAATAAATATATTTTAAATGAAACAGCTTCTATTATAACAACAGTCCCTATTTCAAGATCAGATGTTCAATTCAATGATTTATATATTTCAGTCTTTGATGGAACAAAATTTGAACTAATTAACTACAGTTTGAATAGTTATTCTCAATTAGATATTCATCAATTGTTTATAGACAATGCAAACGGTGGTGTTGGTGTTGGTCAAATAAAAATGGCAATATTTAATAACTATGTAACATTCACAGATTTTAAACAAACTTTGAACTTTTACATGTTGGATTATACTAAAGGTTTTACATCTGACACAATACCATTTGAATCAACAACTGTAAGAAAAACTCTTATTAAAATTGATACAAACACTACTATATATGTATCAAATGATTACATTGCACTGTTTAAAGGTGGAAATTTTATAAATGCAGTTAAATCTAAATATAAACTTAGTACTCAATTAGTAGAAGACATTCACAACATTTACGTTTATAATGATATTTTATATATTGTTTATGAAAATTCAATTGTTATGTATTCAACAATTGATTTAGTTCATTATCAAACAATGCCTGTTGAAAATAAAATTCAAACCCTATTCCCTTTAGAAGGTCATTTGATTGCGATTGATGCTGATCGATTATTTAAAATAAATAATATTGATGAGATTAGAGCACCAAACGTTTCTCAATATAATCCATATGCAACAGATAATTTTATTCCCAGAACGTCTGAATCTTTAATTACTAAAAGATTTATGGATAATGCATCTTTAGCAACACATCAGACAAACTTTTTAGATTTGATAGATTCAGATGGTAAAAACGTTGATACTTTAATTGATGTCCGATTTGATAAACATCGAAAGAAAGAAGTCATTTATTATTTAAATGAACCAATAGGTTATTTAAACGAAGAAAGTGTAACAAATTTAACTTATAATTTAGTCGGTAATTATTTTTATATATCTTTTAAATATACTGATAGAAGCAGTACACCTTGGACTGATAGATATAAAATTGGTAAACTTAGTAAAAATGGTAATTATAATAGTTTATTTAATGAAATTAAAACTCTTTCAAATAGATATTGGGAAGATGATAATCATCATATACATTCAGATAAATTAATAATTTTAAATGATTTAACTTATCTCCATCGTAATGGGAAATCTGATAAAATATATATAGGTCGATTAGATGCTAATCTTGAAAAATCAACATCAATTGTTTATTTACCAGATGTGCTTTCAAGACACCTTTTTTTATCATATATAAGTTCATCTGAATTATATTTTGTATATGTTAGTAGCAATAGTAGAAAAAATATATCTGTTCAATCATACGGTGGAACAAATATCCAAATTGCTGTTTCTTCTGGTGTTAGATATATGACTATAGTTAATGATGTTTTAATTGTTGAAGCTATAGATGGTCAACAACAGTTTGATTTAGATTATGCTGCTGAAACAGCTACTGAAAGAGTTATTGATATAATTCATCCATCTTTTCCTAAAATGTTCAGAACTGATCCTTATGTTGTGGAAATTGTAAGAAATGAAAATGATCAATTTATTGGAAACATATATAATTCAGATAATAGCTTATTAGATAAAATTGCAATCAATGCAATCATTGATAATGCTGAATGTTTTGGTGATTATCTAATATTTACATCAGGTTCGTTAACATTTAAATGGGAATTTACTAAAGTTCAACCATATGCAACAATAAGTGATTTAAATAATCTTCAAACATTAAATTCTCAAACATTAACAAGAATGAATTTAGTTGAAACACGAATGGATAATTTAGACTCTGGTGGATTTCAACAACAGATTGACTCAGAAGCAACTACAAGAGCAAATGCAATCAATGCGTTAACAAACTCAAATAATATTGCACACAATGCTTTTAATGATAGAATTACAGCAACCGAAACGGCGATTCAAGATTCAGATGTTGGTACTGAACGTACTCAAAGAATAGATGCTGATAATCTTCTAAGAGCAACAAATGTTTCATTACAATCAGATATTGATCATATTAACGGGACATTGGAATTAACTAGATCTGGATCTAAATTAAAAGATTTAAAAACGCAGGTTGATCACAATACTGATGTTTTAACTTCGTTGCAAACTGACTCTGTAGCAGATGAAGCTTCTACTCGAGCCGCTGCGGATAACGCGTTAGGTCATCGAATTGACCAAGAAGTGACAAACAGGCAATCATCTGAGAGTTCGATTAATGATAGAATTACAGCAATTCAATCATCATCAATTGTTCAAGAACACGATGAAAGAGTTGCATCAGATACAGCGTTATCTGATAGAATTGCTGCTGAACTTTCTCAGAGAACAAGTGATGTTTCTGGACTTATTACTAGAGTTACAAACTTAGAAGATACAGCCGGGACTGGTTCATCAATTGCTCAGGATTTAGCAACTGAAACTCAAAATCGTATTGATGCTGATAGTGCTGAAGTTACTTTAAGAACAAACGCCATTAACGCTATTAAAACTCCATTAGAAAATAAAGATATTGCTTTACAAAGCAATATTGATACAGCTAATGAAACTATTAATTCTGAAATATCAAATAGAATTGCTGCTGATACTGCTTTAAGAACTAGAATTCAAGTTTTAGAAGATGACGATGCAACAGTTGTAACTGAAAAAATTGATTTTGAAATTGCACATAGAAAAGCGGCAGATGTTCTTTTAGATGAAAGACTTGTAACATTAGAGAGTTTTTCAGCAGGTGAATTTGCAACTTTTGACAATTATCAATCTGTTGGAATATTCGATGTTCCTCTAAATACAGTAATTGTTATTAAAAGTAATCCTGCTGGTAAAATGGAACAATTGGTAAAAACTGGCAATAATAGTTTGAATTCAAATTCAACTATTCAAGATTTTAAAGATCGAGGCGAAGATATCTATAATGAATTAACTTTTGGTTCAATTGATTTAGGTACTTTTTAAAAAAAATAGTTAGAGACAATAAAAATTGTCTCTAACAAATAATTATAAAACATAAGGAATTAAAATGAGTCAAATTCAAATAAGAAGAGGTATTGAGGCTAATCGTACTAGCATCACTCCTGCAAATGGTGAGTTACTTTGGACAACAGATGAAAAGAAATTATACGTAGGTGATGGTTCAACAGCTGGTGGTATTTCAGCAACTGCTTCAGCAACTGGAGATTATATCCTTACAACTGCAAAAGGTGCTGCAAATGGTGTTGCAACTTTAGATGCTGCTGGAAAAATTCCAAGCAATCAATTACCAGCACTAGCTATTACAGCAGTTGCAACAGTTACTGATGAAGCAGCAATGCTTGCATTAACTGCTGAAGAAGGTGATACTGCAATTAGAACTGACGTAAGTAAGACATATATCCATAATGGTGGAAGTGCTGGAACAATCGCTGATTGGACTCTTTTAGCTACTCCTGATGATGTTGTAACAAGCGTTAATACTAAAACAGGGACAATCACTTTAAATACTGATGATGTTGCTGAAGGTACTACAAATTTATATTTTACAACTGCACGTTTAGAAGCAATCATTGATGACGCTTCAACAGGTACTGATAAAACATGGTCTGCTAATAAAATTCAATCAGAAATTACTAATCTAATTGATGATACTATTGTAGATGCTGATAATAACACATCTAAAACATTATCTGCTGATAAGATATTCTCAATTGCTGCTGCTGGTGGTTCAGGTGCTGTAACAGATTCAATCGATGATAATACTGCTGCAACTGATAAGTTATGGTCAAGTTCAAAAACTAAGACATATACTGACGCTGTTGTTGATGACGCTGCTACATCAGGTACTGATAAGACATGGTCAATTGATAAAATCAAAAGTGAAACATCAACTGCTTCTGCTGGTTGGACAGGTGTTGCTAAAAATGCAAATGATGCCGCTGGTGAATATAGTTTAGCATTTGCTTCTGATGATGGTTTAGAATTTAATACCGTTAATCTTAAAGGTATTAAAGGTGAAAAAGGTGAAAAAGGTGGCGATGCTACTGGTTCACAAGGTTCATCTATAACTAGACAAACTGGAAATGATAGTTATGATTCTAGTACTGGTGTATTAACAATTGGTATTTCTGATGCTAATGCAACTACTGGCGATTTAAGAGCTGCTAATACTGGTGATGTTATTAATGATAGCGCCGCTTCAAGCACTACTACATATTCTAGTACAAAAATTGATCAATTAGTTGATTTAATTGATGATACTATTGTTGATGCTGATAACAATACATCTAAAACATTATCTGCTGATAAAATCTATACAATGATTGAATCATCAAGTGTTGCTATCGATGATACAAATCCTGGTGCAGAAACTGTTTATAGTTCTGATAAAACAGAAGCTATTGTTGCTGCTTTAATTGCTGATGGTGAAACTGTTTCTGATTCAACAACTTGGTCTGCTAACAAGATTCAATCATCTGTTGCTTTACTTATTGATGATACATCTGATGAAGCTTCATCAGTTACAGATAAAACTTTTTCAGTTGATAAAGTGTATCAAGTAATTGTTGATAAAACTATCCCTATTGATGATGACACAGCTGCTAGTACTAAAGTTTATTCAAGCACACATGTTGAATCACTATTCGATACTATTGATGGAGGAACATTCTAAGAATGTTCTCCCCTAAAGGAAAATAAATGAGTATTATTCAAATAAAAAGAGGTTTAAATGCCGACAGATTAAATTACACACCTATAAATGGTGAGTTAATCTGGACAGACGACACAAAAGAATTATATATAGGTGATGGTTCAACCGTTGGTGGTCTTTCGACTGCTGCTGCTGCTGCATCTGATTATGTATTAACAAGTGCTAAAGGTGCTGCAAATGGTGTTTCTTCACTAGGTGCAGATTCAAAAATTATTGATGCACAATTACCATCTGTAGCACTTACAACAGTTGTAACAGTTGCTGATGAAGCAGCAATGCTTGCATTAACTGCTGAAGAAGGTGATGTTGCTGTTCGTGAAGATACAAAAGAAACTTTTGTATTTAATGGTGGTACAGCTGGAACAATTGCTGATTGGTCAACAATGGCAACTCCAACTGATAGTGTTATATCAGTTAATGGTGAAACAGGTGTGATTGTTTTAGATACAGATGATATTGATGTAGGTACAAGTAATTTTTATTTAACAACTGCTAAATTACAAGAAATTATTGATGATGCATCAGCAGCAACAAACTTATCTTGGTCTCCTCAAAAGATTAGACAAGAGGTTACTGCTTTAATTGATGACACTCTTTCATCATCTTCAGGTGTAAAAACTAAAACTTTATCAGCTGATAAAATTTATGCTATTGCTGCTGACGGTGGAGCAGTTCAAGCAGCTATCGATGATTCAGGTGAAAGCACTTCAACATTATATAGTTCATCTAAAATTAAAAGCACAATTGATGCTTTAGTTTCAACATCTAATTCTAGCACAACTGCTGGTTCTGCAATTGATAAACTTAAAGTAGCACTTAGTGGTGTATCTAATGGTTGGTCTGGAACAACTTTAAACACAACGACAGAAACGAATAGAACAGATGGTAACGGTGATGCACTTCCAGATAAAGATCACTATACTGTAACGTTTAATTCAAATGATGGTTTAAGTTTTACACTTCCTGATCTCGAAGGTGATCAAGGTGATAGTGGTGATTTTGGAACGGATAATGGTGGAGCAACTGGTTATAGTTTTGAAGTAGTTAGCACAACATATAATAAAAATACTGGTATTTTAAAAATAGGTTGTCATCAAACTCAAGACGGAAACTCTGATGATCTGGCAAGTACTGTGTTTATATCAACAGGAGACCTTCGTACAACTGATGGTATTCAATTTATTGATGATAATAATGCTAATTCTACTACGGGTTATTCAAGTTCAAAAATTAATCAGAAAGTTAGTATTATTGATGACTCAGCAACTGCTGGTAATACTGAAAAAGTATTCTCAGCTGATAAATTATATCAAAAACTTGGCTCAGCATTTATATCAATTAATGATAGTACTGCAAGTGATAGTACTGCATATAGTTCAAACAAAGCAATTGCTGTAAAAGATTCACTAATTAGTGATACATCAACAGCAACAACAAAAGCTTTGTCTGTAGATAAAATCAAAACAACTATTACTGGATACATTGATGATTCTGCAACAGATGCTCAAAATAACACATCAGCTGTATTCTCAGCAAACAAGATTTTTAGTCTTGTTGAAGATAGTGTATTAGTTATCGACGATAGCACTAAATCTAGTACTAAAGTTTATTCTAGTACAAAAATAGATTCAATGTTTGACACAATTAGTGGTGGAACATTATAAAATATAAGTGGGCCTATGCTCACTTATATTCTTGTCTTTGAATTCAAAGACTATATAAGATAGACTATAACAAATTATAAAAGGAATTGTAATGATACAGATAAAAAGAGGCGTTGAAGCCAATAGATTAAATAGTGTTCCAGCGGAAGGTGAATTAATCTATACAACAGATGATAAAAAAATATATATTGGTGATGGTACAACAACAGGTGGCGTTAGTATTGATTTAACATATCAAGAAATTCTAGCTATCCTATCAGGACACTCTGGTTCCGGCTCAGGATTAAATTCAGATAAACTTGATGGTTTACATGGATCATCATATTTAAGAAGAACAACTCCTGAAACATTAGTTTATAATGATGCAACACCTGATTCAAATTATAAAGGTTTGAACATTGATCATAATATTTCAGGAACTGATTCTTTAACTAGTGATCGTGATCACATAGCACTAAATATTGATGTTGATTCATCTGTTGAATCAGGAACAACTACTGATGAGCATAAAGTTATTGCTGCTAATATTGATGTTCGTGTAACTGGCGATTCTGATTTAGTTACGGGGTTATCAACAAGTATTAAAGCATTACATACATCTGGAAAAATTACAAATTTAAAGGGTTCTGAAACAGTTGTTATGAATCAAGGCGAATGTTCTAATGTTTTTGGAAATGAAGTTTTAATATATAATGATAATGCTGAATCGAAAGCAACTTCTATGTATGGTGGATATTACAAAACATCTAATAAAGGTGATGGAATATCAGCAAGCACTAGAGCAGTTGGTGTGTATTCTGAAATTGAACACAATACCGACACATTAAATAATGCTTATGCTTTTCAAGGTAAGATTGATCAAAATTCAGGAACAATTAGCCATGCTTATTTATTTCATGGGGTTTATGAAGGAACATTACCTGCAAATTCATATGGTGTTTATATAGCATCAGATGTTAAGAATTATTTTAAGGGTGATATAGAATCAGATGGTGATATCACAGCAACTAAAGTTACGGCAGAGTTACACGGTGATGGTGCAAATATTACAAATGTTCCAGATAAGATTAAATTCAATGAGGTTTTTACAGCGACTGGTGGTGAAACAACTATCACCATACCTAATTCAAAAACATATGTTGTAGGTACTCATGAATTGTTGGTTGTTGTTAATGGCAGCTTTAAATATCTAACAGATGATTATACTGAAGATTCAACAACAACAATTACATTTACCACTGCGTTAAGTGCTGGTGAAAAAGTAATGCTTCGATTAGTATAGGAGATTATAATGTATACAATGCTCTATAAGGCAATAACTAATAAATACGTAGTACTTGTTGCCGCTTTAGCGATCGCAGCTATAATCGTATTCTATAAGATTAATATGTTACAATATACTATTAACAATTTAACATCTAAGAATAATGAGTTAACGTTAACCAATAGTAAATTAGTTATAAATATAAAAGAATTTAAAAAAACAAATGATGATAATGTTTTAGAACTATCATCATACAAAGATTCGATAACGTCGTTAGAATCGTATTATGATTCCAATGTTGAGTCAAAAGATAAACAAATTCAAACATTAATTTTAACAATTAAAAAAATGAGACAATATAGAAAAGTTATCTTTAAAGATAAGATTATATTAAAAGATTGTACAATTAAAGTAAAAGAAATACAGGAGACAGATAATGAAGATGCCATACTCAATATTGGTCACTAGTGTCATTTTATTAATTGGTTTAATATTTACAGGTTGCGTTGAAAAAGAAATTATCGTTAAAACAAAAATTCAAAGAATTTACACACCTATACCAAAAGTATCAACAAAGCCTGAATTTATACCATACCAAGCATCAATTGTTGAAATAGATAAAAAGAAATATTATTTGATTGATGAATCGTCTGGTTTAATTATGGTTGATAATTATCAACGGTTTAAATTATGGTCCATGCGAAACTATATATTATTATTAGATCTTCGTAAAGATTATGAATCAAATATTGTTAAAGATAATAATGAGACAAAGGATTAAATATGACAGAATTTGAAAAAGCGTTATATAGCTCAGTGGGTTATGTAACATGTGGATATTTTCCTCAAACAGGTGGAGCAGTTAATAAACGAAATATTAAATTATTTACATCTGAGGGTGTAAAAGTTATACATGATGACCCGTCAATTGATGGTGATTTAGTTCAAGCCTTACAGAAGT
>Ga0256824_10000588_pt1 | contig 14118 bp, 16 predicted proteins | sample CV67metaG_FD_191570 | JGI IMG/M metagenome (GOLD analysis project Ga0256824, IMG submission 191570) | Hydrothermal vent microbial communities from East Pacific Rise, Pacific Ocean - CV67 | ecosystem: Environmental > Aquatic > Marine > Hydrothermal vents | place: Pacific Ocean: East Pacific Rise...
GATACAACTTATGGAACTTAACCCTTTTCATCCCTCTTTACGACTACATAAACTACAAGGAAAGCTTGATGGCTTACACTCTGTTTCAATAGATATGCAATATAGAATTAGCATAGAGTTTTATATTGAAGATGGTCGAATTATTCCTATTAATATTGGAACTCATGATGAAGTTTATTGAGGTTTACTTGAGCGACATGGAAAAGAGAGTACTAAATGGGTAGCTGATTTCATCAAAGACCCAGCAAAAAAATACAAAGACCCTTATGTAAAAGGTATGATTGACTACTTCAATCTTAAAATGCCTAACCAACATATGAGCGATGATGAGATTAAAGATATTATCGAGTACTTTAAATGGATTGATGAGAATGCTAAGTTATTCTAGGATTTCCTACGAGGCTAAAGCCATCGTTTCCAAATATGCCAACATCTAAAACGGAATCGGAGGCTTTAGCCCAATGCCAATGAATTAAGCAATGGAAGTGGTGCTTTAGCTCCACCAAAAGTAGACGAGGCTAAAGCCGTCGTTTCCTAGTTTTGCAAGAAAAGCAAACAATAACGAAAGGAAAATCTATGAAAAATGCTGAAGAGAGAGCAAAATATGATGAGTATGACTTTTCTGATGGAGTACGAGGACGATTTTATCAACCTAAAAAGATACCAACCTCTATGAGACTTGATTTGGGTAGTTGAGTCAATACTCTTAAATTTTATACCCTTTATGCTAAAGTGCCACAATAATTTCTAAAGGAAAAAAATGACAGCGTCAGCAAAACATATATTGGTACAAGATGAGGCGACATGCCAAACGTTAAAAGAGCAGATAAGTTCAGGTGAAAAGACATTTGAAGAAGTTGCAAGAGACAAATCTTTGTGTCCATCGGGTGTTAAAGGTGGAGATTTAGGTAGTTTTGGTCAAGGAGCAATGGTTCCTGAGTTTGACAAAGTGGTATTTAACGATGAGGTAGGTGTAGTTCATGGACCTGTTAAAACTCAATTTGGTTATCATTTACTTTTAATTACTAAACGTGCTTAATTGTAAAATTTAAATATTCTGCCATAGTTACTTATGGCAGAAACTTATAGAACCACTATTTTAAACTCCAAGTAACATTCAAGTAACAAACATTCCTTATAATTTCGTAAAATAACTTATCAAGGATTTCAAAAATGCATCTAGAAAAAATACTTTTAATAACAACTCTTTTAGTAATGACAGGTTGTAATAGTGACCAAAAAGAATCGGTTCCTGCTGATGTAAGCAAGGCACTTGCTTCAGAGAAGTCAATCTTAACACCTGAGTTGAAGGACTCTATTACTTATATGTATAATGAAGAGAAATTGGCACGGGAGATATATTTGAATGTTAATGAGAAACAACCGTTAAAACAACTCTACAATATTGCAACAAAATCTGAAATAAAACATGAACAAGCGGTCAATGATTTGGCAGTGAAATATGACTTAAATATTACGCTTTATCCCGATACTCAAGAGCCTTATGATAAAAAAGCATTGGAGTCCTACGGAAGTGGTCAATTTTCTGTTGTGGCAATTCAAGAGCTTTATGATATGCTGTATGATAAAGGAATTCAGTCAACAAAAGATGCTCTAGAAGTTGGATGTATGGTTGAAGTTACTGATATTAATGACTTAGATAACTATATGAAACAAGCAGAAGCCTCTAGTGCATCGGATGTTATCACTGTTTTTGATTTTTTGCGTGAAGGAAGCTATAAACACTACTGGGCGTTTGATGAAAGCTTAAAAAATAGTGGCATAAGCGATGGATGTTGTTCTTTGGGTACAGAGTATTGTCATCCAGAGTATCCACAACATGAGAAAGAGAATGGTCATAAAGATGAAAATGGCAATGATCATGGAAATGGAAATAAAAATAGAAACGGAAGAGCTTAACCTTTAATCCAAAGAGAGATATAATATAACAAAAAAGGAGTATCCCATGCAAAAATATGCCTTTCATCATATTATCAGTTTACTCCTACTCTCTTCTCCCATTTGTGCAGAAGAATTAAACAGCACAAAACCCCAGCCAGCTTCTATTGGCAGTTTAATTCAACAACTCAAAAATAGCCCTAAGAACAATAGACATATTTTGATGAATCAACTTAAAAGAGAGCTTCGAAAAGTGAACAGTGAACATCGGAAAACTGCCATGATAGAGTTGAAAAAATCTTTTGTAAAAACAGCCACAGGGAAAAAGTTACACCAGCAACAAAACAGGTTAAAAAATCCAAATAGAGAACAGTCTACACATCAACCAAAATATCGCCACCTTCAATATCAACAAGGGCAAACCAATGGTAGAAAAGGAAATGGACATAAGTGAAAATTTTGAGTCTAATATTTTTTATTTTTTCTCTAAACAGTCAGCTTTGGAGCTATCAAGACAGTGATATTGATGGTGTGGATGATACTCTAGATCTTTGCCCTGATACCTCGTTTGATCAACTTGTTAATAGCGATGGATGCCCAGAAAAAAAACACTATTGGGGGAAAACAACCCTCCAACTGGGAAGTGAAATAAGTATTGATGAAGAGGGTAAAAAGATTAATAATTATAGCTTTTTTGGAAACTACAGCTATAAGAAATGGTATTTTTCACTCTCAAATACACAACAGACCAGTTATGATAGCAACAACAATCGATCTATTAATGGTGGAGATCTCTATCTGAATTCTGGCTATCAATTGATGCATAATAACATGCAAATAGATATAGGATTTGGAGTAAAAGTTGCAACAGCAAATGAGCGTATTGGCACAAAAGAGAATGATTATTTCGCTTCTCTTGGAGTAAATTATTTTGTCAACGACAAACAGATACTCTTTGGTCAAATTATCTATACACTCACAGGAAATAACCCCTCAACAGAGTATCAAAATAGTCTGGCATACTCATTTGGCATAGGATATATGTTCAACAGCAAATGGTACAGCACCCTCTCTTATGATTATGCTGACTCTATTTATGATAATGGCGAAAACTACCAATCTCTCTCGTGGCTCAATAGCTACAGTTTTTTGAAAAAATATTTTGTCACATTGGGATATGGATATGGTTTAGATAAAATCTCTTACCCTCATACATTTTCTCTAAAATTAGGAGTAAATTTTGAATAGAATTCTTCTTTTGGAAGATGATCCAAATCTCTCTAAAACACTTATTAAATATCTCAAATATAATGGTTATAAAGTAGATTTGGCAAAAAATGGCGAAGAGGCGATGGATTTGAGTTATGAGAATAGCTACACCCTCTATCTTTTTGATATTAATGTACCCTTGCTTTCTGGAGTTGATTTACTCACCGAACTACGCCAAGCCAATGACTCTACACCAACAATTATTATCTCCGCACTGATTGATATTGCCTCGGTAACAAAAGGGTTTATTGCAGGAGCAGATGACTATCTAAAAAAGCCTTTTGACCCCGAAGAGCTACTCATACGTATTCAAGCCAAAACAACAAAACTACAACACTTAATCAAATTTAAAGCCTTTGAAATAGACAAGAAAAAAGAAGAGATTTATTATGAAAAAAAGCCTTTATATTTGGGAAATGTTCAAAAAAATCTTTTTATATCTCTTGTAACAAACTACCCAAGTCCTGTTGTCAAAGAGGAACTTATGCACCTACTAGATAAACCAACAGATCTTGCTTTACGTGTGAATATTGCCAAATTGAAAAAAAATCTAAACATTACTATTCAGAGTATTCGAGGAGTTGGGTATAAACTACTCTAAATCAGAAAAAGAGTCGCTCTTTAAAAGTTTTTTTCTTTTTTTTGTTGTCATCGAACTCTTTTTAACCTTTATCTTTTTTAACTACTATCATCTCGAAGAGGAGCATCTTAGTGAACAGCTTTTTTTAGAGATGAAAAACTATAGCTTTTTCTTTGATGATGATAGATTTGATATGGATATTGTGCCAAAAGTTCAAGAGAGTCAGCTATATGAACTCTATTTCGATCAAAAAAACCTCTATATTCTTGTTCCATTTCCACAAGATAATGAGAGTTCTTTGGCAATTTTTTACCCACTATTAGCATATAATACCCAGTTGAATAAGATTAAGAAGATACTTCTTTGGCAATTCTCTTTTTTATCTTTTATCGCTTTTTCTATCTCTCTTTTGTTCTCATTTTATGCGCTCTATCCTCTGCGTCAAGCACTTCTACTTCTCGAAGAGTTTATCAAAGATATTATACACGATCTCAATACCCCGATTACTTCTATCTTAATTAACCTCAAGATGATGGAGAAAAATGAAGAGGTAGAGAGTATTGCACAGAGTGCCAACGCCATTGCGATGCTTCATAAAAATCTTGACCTATATTTAAAAAATACTATCTTTGAAAAAGAGAAATTTTCCATCAAAGAACCTCTGCAAGAGCAGATAATCTTCTTTTCAGCTCTCTATGATTATCTAGATTGGCAGGTTGAAATTGAAGATCAAATTGTTATCTCGAACAGAAGTGCCTTGAGTAGAATTCTCTATAATCTTCTCTCCAATGCCTGTAAATATAACACCTCTACAGGTTTTATTAAAATTAGCATCAAAGAGAAGCAGATCGAGATTGTCAATAGCAGTTATGGCGTTTTAAATCCTGAAAGAGTTTTTGAACGATTCTATAAAGAGAGCGATCGAGGATTGGGTATTGGTCTGCATATTGTCGAGAAGCTTTGTGATGAATTAGAAATTAAAAAAGAGTTAAAAGTAGAAGATAAAATTATTACTTTTACGCTAACTTTTACGATTTAAAATTCGGCACTTCTCCATGCTGCTTTATCATAAAACTTCTTATCAAACTTATATTTATAACTGATAACCGGTTCGGTAGGAATGTAATCTTCTTCCAAAAAAGCATCTGGATCTTTGATTAGTTCTGTTGTCCACTCAGGATTAGTATAGTATGGTTGTTCAACTTCTGTCGGCATATTGATGGCTAATAGCTCCTCTTCAATGACCCTCTCCACTTCATGATTCTCATCTAATCCAAAATTACTATCATAAAAATGTGACTCTGAAACTGAAATAACCTCTTTAGAGGAGCAACCATCTAATAGTAAAATTGAGAATAGAGTAGAGAATAATAAAATCTTTGTTTTGACTGTTTGCATAAAATATTCCTTATATTAAAATTTTATTAAACTTAATATATAATATATTTACTTAAACTTAAATTATTTTTAAATGGATAATATAGGAAGATGAATAAAACAGAATTTTATAAAAAACTTTTAACTTTACCCAACGGTACTAATGATATTTTCTACAAAAATAAACGCTATCTACTAAGAAAATCCTCTCTGTTAGAAGGTAAATTAATTAAAATTTATGCCATAGAGTTGGGTGGAAATGATATTGTAAGTGGCAACTACTACCCCTCCATCAAAAATGGTATGCTAAAACCGTGTGAGATGTCAGATGCAAAAGTTATTGATTTTGTATTAAAATCTCTTCTAGAAAAACCTCTTTAAATCGTACCAAACAATCCACCCCTTTTTGAGTCAATTTAAAACAATCTTCTTCCAAAACTGTACCAATTTTTGGGTAACCTCCAATCGTCTGCCTCTCTCTTAAAAGAACAATTGGTTGCCCATCTTGAGGAATCTGAACTGCACCAAAAGCGATGCCTTCTGAGATAATTCCATCAATATCTGCTTTGATCGCTTCTCCATGTAATCTAAACCCCATTCTATCACTCTGTAGTGTTATCTTGTAGTCTGAATTAAAAAATTTATCTTTCTCTTCTTGGCTAAATGATTTCTCTTGATAACCTAAAATAATCCTTAGAACAATAGGTTTTTTATAATGGGGAATATAGTCTGGTTGCACCCGAAAGGTAGGAGAGTTATTTTTTAAGATTAAAGTATTGAGATTCAAACTTTTTAATATATCATCTCGTTCTACTCTAGATCCTATCCCCTCTTTTAGCGTTGTACTATAGGAACCATAACTCTTTGGAACATCAAATCCACCAGCAATCGCCAGATAGCTTCGTTGACCACTAAGCCTTCTTTGAAAAGTTAAAATATCTCCTTTATCAAGCTTATGTGTTTGCCAAATATCCGAACGACTTCCGTTGATTTTAAAATCTAAATCTGCTCCTGTGATGGCAATAGTAACGTTGATGAGAGCTTGTAGTTTGAGACCTACCATAATCTCTATAGCATTGATATTTTGCTGTTGTAGAAGTGTTTGACTCCACATATAGGCATATCCATCCATCGCTCCAGAGGTACGAACCCCTAAATGAGCATATCCATAACGTCCTTCATCTTGAATCGTGCTAAAAATACCCGAACTTAAAACTTTAAATATCATATTAGAGCCTTGTAAACTGGACATAATCACCAATAGAAAACTGCTCGAAACCATTAAATGAGGTTCTTCCTATAATATTCCAACCCCCTGCGGAGTCTTGCGGGTAAATAGCGGTCTGTCTGTCGGCTATGGCAACCGATCCCTTTGGAATTTTTGCTCTTGGAGTACTTAATCTTGGGGTTTCTATCTTAGAGTCAAGCTGTGCTAAATAAGCAAATCCCACCATAAAACCAATAGCATAAACTCGATAAATCTGTTGAGAATGCAAGGTTATAACCTCTTCAATTGTTAAATTATTATGCGTGGCAACCCTCTCTAAATCGAGATTATCAGAGTAATTGGTCGGAATTTTTACAACCTTTGATCTGCTTATAGTTGAGGGAGTTTCTCTCATTGTATTGAGTAGTTTCTTAGAATTCCAAACTGCTTTTTGAATGCTTTTAGCATCGTAGATCGCACAATCATAAGTAACTAAAATAGAGCAGTAAGAGGGAGTAATATCAATAATTCCATCTAAGGTTTGAACGATTCTACTTAACGCTTGAACTTGATTTAGGACAGATTCAGATATTTTCTGTTCGAAGTAGATAATAACGCTATCTAAAGAGATATTTTCAATGGTCATTTTTTGCCTTATATTCTCTTTTTTCCTGTTGCCAAAGAACGCATTTTCGCCAACATCTTGATCAGCTCCAGAGCCGATTGATTATCACCATGAACACAAAGAGTATCGGCTTCTAATTTTAAATATTTTCCTGTAATACTCTTTATGGTTTGAGTTTTAAAAAGTAGTTCTGCACGTTCTAAGACCATCTCCAAATCTGATAAAACTGCCCCTTTTTGAGTTCGACTTACCAAAGAGCCATCATCATTATAAGCCCTGTCGGCAAAGACTTCATAGAGCAATCTAATATTGTACTTGTTTGCTAGGGTTTGATAGTGCTGATTTTTTGAACTAGAGAGAATAAGTAGTTTAAGAGAGGAATCATATTTGGAGATGGCTTTAGCAATAGCTTTAAATATCATCTCATTACTCATCATGTTATTATATAATGCACCATGTGGTTTAAGATAAGTTAATTTTGTATCATAACTTTTACAAATAGCATCTAAAGCACCCAGTTGATAGAGAACAAGAGAGACAATCTCCTCTTCACTACATTTCATCTCTCGTCGTCCAAACCCAACCAAATCAGGGTAAGAGGGATGACAACCGATTTCTAGGTTATGTTCTTTTGCACTTTTGATGCTTTTATGCATGGTCATAGGATCAGAAGCATGAAATCCACAAGCCAAATTTGCCATATCGATATAGGGCATAATTTCAGAATCTAATCCCAAATTATAGATGCCAAAACTTTCGCCCATATCGCAATTAAGTTTAATATTCATTGGTCGCCTTTAAAGGCGTAATTATATACCTTTATGACCCCAGAGTCAAACTATTTTTCTGTCTCTTTTGATGCGGTATCATTTGCCTCATCAACACTATCTTTTACATCATTTTTCATATCTTTCATTCCGTCGACACCTTCAGACTTCACGTCTTTTGCAACATCAATTCCATTGCTTTTAACCTCTTTTGCAGCATCAATTACATCTGTTTTCATCTCTTTCATTCCATCAGTTGCTTCTGTTCTCATATCTTTAGCTGCGTCTGTCATATCCCTCATCATATCTCCGATAAAAGAGAAGTCTGCTGAAGCTGTTGTGATCATTGTTGCGGTTAAAACTGTTACTAGTGTAAGTTTTTTCATTATTGAATCCTTTTTGTTTGTTTAACTATTATAAGTTAAAATGCCTTAAACAGATAATAAATATTAATCAATTATTATTTGTCTACTGATTAATCGTTATTATTAGCGATAAAGTGTTTCATATTGACACGTTAATAGTTAATATTTTTTTGCAATATTTTATTAATTTTAAAGAATAAGATAGAAATTGTTTCTAAAGAGAACACCTTATGGATAGACCATAAGGATAAAATAAGTTTTTATTTAAAAATCATAAGTAACACCCGCAGAGAGTGCATCTAAATCTGGTGCACCTGTTGATACAACCATTTTTTCATAATCAACAAACATACCAATACCTTTTTCTTGATCACCTTTGCCATCAAAAGCTCTTCCATAACGGGCATTTTTGGGAGTATCTTTACTTAAATCAACTTCAACACCTAGACCCATGGCCAATGTCTCAGCACTCGTTCTCTGTAGATGACCTTGGGTTGTTGTTTTTGCCAATCCAACCAGACCATAAATATTACTCTTCTCTCCAACAGGAATCATCGGTTTGATAAAAACCCCCGCATGTTTTACAGCACCACCATTCTCTTGTAGACTGCTTCTTATTCCTCTAACCTCTAGACCAATATACTGATTAAAATCATAACCTCCTCTTGCTACAAAACCTATGGTTTTATCTGTACCTGCTTTACTACAATTTTTACAACTTGTTTGATAACGTGCAGTTACAATTCCAAGACCTGCATAAAATCCATTGGCATAAATATCTTCTAGCTTTTTTGGAGGTGGAACGGAGGCTTCGACTAATTGTTCTTCAACGTAATTAGGAGCTTCAACCACAACCTCTTCGATTGAGGTATTTTCAATATAAGCATTCTCTTCTATCTCATAAGGTGTTAGAAGTTTAAAATCTCCACCAGCATAACTTAGGGTACTTGATAATAATACAATTAATGATACGTTGATATTTGTCATTTAATTTCCTTTATATTCATATTTTAAATTTTATTCTCTTCTTCGTTTAAAAGAAAACTACCCCAGAGCATTGTTAACAACATTGCTATTAGAGCAGCTATTTTACCCATAGCTGGGATACTCTCTTCATACGCTTTACAGACACATTCACCTGTAATTGTAATGGTTGCAGGTTGACTACGATCTTCTGTATCATTTAAAAGAATATACTCTATAGGACTGGGTGTACCGACATAACCTACCACACCAGTAAAGCTAATAGAGCCATCATCATTGACTTTCCATATACCAACATCTTTGATCTCTAAAATTCGAACGTATGAACCATCTGACGCAATAATATGCACAGAAGAGGGCTTAATATCTCCATTATCATTCTCTAAAATATCTACCCGTATTGAACTTCCACCATTGATTGAAGCTTTATCATCGTTGGCAATAAAGACAATACCTCCTTCAATAAAAGAGATCTTCGATTCATTACTAAGGCTACCTTCTCTGTTTTCAACGCTATATCTAATAGAAAAAGGCAGACCATCAAAACCATCTTCTGCTAAAAATCGAACAACACCTCGACTGTTTACACTCCAAGTACCTTGATTGGAAATCGTTATCTCTTTACTGTCATCGCTCAGTGTTATCCCTTTTGGTGCATTTGCTGGCACAATCAAATGAACAGACTCTGGATCTAGGGAACCATAATCATTGGCAAGAATATTAATAAGAGATACCCCTCCTGCATTGAGTGTAGAGCGGTCATTAAGCGTCAGTAGTCTATATCGAATATCGACAGTTGCACAGTTTGAACGCTCTAAAGATAATAATTTTACAGTATATTGAATGTCCGTAGGTTCAGATTTAAATCCATCATTTGCATTAAAAGTGACTTGTCCATACTCATTGACTCTCCAAACCCCTTCATGCTTGACAACCAGTTCAGTTGCTCCCGCTTCTCCACAACCAAGGGTAACACTTTTTGAGATAGTATTATTACTATCGTTGAGAGCAACATCAATAGTAACAACCAGACCATGTTCTGCCGAAATTGTTACAATATCATCAACTGCATCAGGATAGATAATGGTAACTGTAGCACGGTTACTATTATCTCCATCTTGCTCTTTTACACTATATTGAATCGGTGTGGGACTGTTCTCTAGCAACTCATCGGGTCTAAAAGTGATAGATCCATCATTGTTGGTTATCCAAAGACCTTGACCGTCCACATTTAAGCTCTCAACCTCATCACCATTCTCGGGATCAATAATACGAACCGATGGCTTATCGAGCGGACTTGAAGTCTCTTTATCATTGTCGGTTACATAAATTGTAATCTCTTTCGATATTTGACCATTTACCCTATCATCATTAGCTACAGGAGGGTAGTTTACCTCCACATCTGCACCCAACTCATTGCCCTCTACATCTTGCACCGTATAGCTGATTGATGAGGGGTCACCAATGAAGTCTGGATTTGGAATAAAGGTGATTTTACCTGTTGTTCCATCTACTTTCCAAAGACCTTCATCAGGAACCAATAGGCGTTTTCCATCTTCGGTTAAAATAGATCCTTCCAGACCAGAAGCGATTCTGAGCGTAGAGATATTGAAGTTGTGACTCCCCTCAATATCGTTGGCAAAAACATCAATCTGAACACTTCTTCCTGTGACTCCCCGCTTCACATCATTGAGCAACTCTCCTCTGCTCAAGCTTTTGATACCAACATCAAGATTGGTGAGGTTATGCACACCATCCACAAAAAATATCTCTGTCTTACCATTGCTATTAACATCTGAATCTAACGCTTCATCTTTTCCTTGCTCTGATTGTGTAAAGATATATCCATCGGGTAGCCCGCTAAATCCTAGCGTGTATCGTCCTTTGGGAATATTGGTAAAATGATAAGCACCACTGGCATTGGTTTGCGTCTGTCTCACTTGTTCAGATTTGTCGTTATAAAGCGTTACAATAACATCTGATACACCATGTTCATTCTCTTCTTGAATACCGTTACTTACCCCTCTGTTTTCATCGTACCAAACACGATCTCCAATCGCTGAACCTTTGTAGTGAATTCCCATATCTACTGAAGAGTTCATCTGATCAGGATCCAAATGAATCACTTCACTTTTTCCACTCTCATCAACATCAGAATCAATAACGTCATCCTCTTGATCTTGTGGACTAACCACATAACCTTCTGGTAGCGTAAACTGAAGATAGTAAGCGTTTTCAGGATCCAAATGAACAAACTCATAAAGACCATTCTCATCGGTTACAATGGTTGCTATTTTCTCATCGGTATCATAATTGAAAAGCGTCACAGAGACATTTGAAACACCACGCTCTCCAATGTCTTGAACACCATCTTTGTTGTAATCTTCCCATACCAAGTTACCCAATACTGCTTTTCCTGGAAGTGAAACCGTTTTGTAGATTCCCATATCTAGCGATAACTCGTTGGAACCTGCTTTTATCAACATCACATCTGTAACAATTTTCTCTTTTTCATTTAAAAAAACATCTGAATCACTCAAGTCATTGCTATTACTATCAACATCTTTTTGTGTAATTAAATAACCGTAAGGTAATCCTTTAAACTCAAGTGCATACTCTCCCGCAGGAAGATGGGTAAAGAGATAATTACCATTCTCATCGGTTAAAGTCTCTATCTTAAATTCACTGTCTGTTGTGCTAGATAAAAGAACTTGAATATCTTTAACACCAACCTCTCCCTTATCTTGTACCCCATCGTGATTGCTATCGTTCCAAACCCTATTTCCGAGTGTAGCTACACTCTGGTAGACCCCCATATCAATATTGGAGTTTTGTGTGCCACTCTCCACAACAAAGTTTGCAGTTTTTCCATCTTGATTGGCATCTGAATCAAGGTGATCGTTCTCTCCTCTATGTTGTTGTGTAATGGTATAGGCAACAGGTGGAATAAACATAATATAATACTCAGAAGGTGCAATATCTTCAAAAACATAGATACCTGTTGCCGTTGTTTTTGTCTCTGCCACTGCACTCTTTTTTCCAATATCATAAAGTTTTACAGTTACATTCGCCAGACCATTTTCACCTTTATCTTGCAGACCATTCTTATTTGCATCATACCAAACACGATCACCCACCTTTGCCATTGAGTGATATAGACCCATATCAATGGTTCTGTTATCCACTCCTGCAACAAGTGTGAAGATTTCTGTTTTTCCTGTCTGAACATTAGCATCAGAGTCGGTACTCTTATTTGTACCTTGCTTTTGTGGTGAGAGGATATAGTTTTTAGGTATCTCAAAAAGAATATAATAACGCCCTTGAGCAATATCTTTAAACTCATAAAAACCCGATGCCCGTGTTTTGGTTTCGGAAATAAGTTTATTATCAACATCAAAAAGCTTTACTGTCACATCTTTAATACTCTCTTGTTCGTTGCTATCTTGAATTCCATCTCGGTTGGTATCGTACCAGATCCGATTTCCTACCAACATTAACGAAGGGTACAATCCCACAGAAAAACGCGTTAATGCTTCCCCTTCTCCCAACTCAAAAGTAGCTGTCTTTCCATCTTTATCAATTAAAGTAGAAGCTGTCGAACTCAATGTGTAGTTTGAAGGAATAGAAAAACGAATATAATAACTTCCCGAAATAAGATCAGAGAAACGATAGTTTCCAAGTTCATCTGTTTTGATCGTATCGATCTCTTGACTGTTCTTGTCAAAAAGTTTGACCTCAATATTTTCTAATGAAAGCTCGGATGTATCGTGAATACCATCTCGATTAGTATCTAACCAGATACTATTAGAGATACTTCCTTTTTGAACAACCAACTCAATACCAACATAACTACTACTTAAAATCTTTTTAATTTCCTTACCCTCAGGATCCTGAGCAGTCACTTCAATCGTGCTGGTATGACTTCCTAATATAGCTATAACTTTTTTTGTACAGATCAACGTTTGCCTAGGATTTAAAAGCGACAAAGATCCATTTCCACTACACTCTGTAATATTATTATCTTGCTCATCACGAACCACAATATTGGTAAGAGGTACGTTCCCACTATTTTTGAGTGTATACCTCCAAGTAATAGTATCACCCACCAAAATATTATCAATATTTCCCTCATTAAGAAGTTGCTTTACAGAAATACTGGGTTTTGAAAGATGGTACATTCCTACATCAATATGGTTATTTTCCCCTAAAATAGGTGTTAGTGGATCAGTTTTTCCTGTTAAAGAATCTGCATCAGAGTTCTCTGTATCAGCAATACCATCTTGATGCTTATAGGTAATTTTAAAACCCTCTTTTACATAAAACTTAAGATAATAACCACCATACTCAAGATTCTCAAAACGGTACTCTCCATCACTATTGGTACGTACGCTCTTAGAGAGTATCTCATCCATGGTATAAAGCTCTACCAAAACACCTTCTATTCCACTCTCTCCTTGATCTTGCTTACCATTTTTATCAGCATCAAACCAAACCAAGTTACCCAAACTAATTTTTTTTTCTGTACTACTCTCTTCTGCATAAAGCGTACTCTTAATGAGTATCAAAAATAAAAAAATTCTCAAAAGATTCATAATCTCTCCTTCTCTTTGGATATTTATTAAAATTTTATTAAAAAATATTTTTAATTTATTAAAATTTTATCTTATTATATCTTTAGCTAAAGAATTTATTTTATTTTTTAATATTATTTTAATAAAATAAAGAGGGAAGATGGTTTATTCTAAGAGTATTTGTTAAAAGTTGTCATAAAAGATAAAAAAAAGAGGAAGAAAAAAAGAAAAGCTATCAGAGGAGCGTTCCCCTGATAGAAAAGAGTAAAAAAGAGAAAGTATTAGTTTCTTTTTTCAATAATCTCTTTTGCAACATTTTGTGGTACTTCATCATAGTGATCAAATTCCATAGAATAAGTTGCACGCCCTTGACTCATTGAACGAAGGTCTGTTGAATAACCGAACATTTCAGAAAGTGGTACAAATGCATCAACAATCTTAGATCCAGCTCTGTCTCCCATTCCACGTACAAGT
>Ga0256824_10000589_pt1 | contig 14106 bp, 16 predicted proteins | sample CV67metaG_FD_191570 | JGI IMG/M metagenome (GOLD analysis project Ga0256824, IMG submission 191570) | Hydrothermal vent microbial communities from East Pacific Rise, Pacific Ocean - CV67 | ecosystem: Environmental > Aquatic > Marine > Hydrothermal vents | place: Pacific Ocean: East Pacific Rise...
TATTTTTTTCATGTGGTAGTGTATCAAAAAAGATACGGTTAGTCAAGTGTTATGGATTAATACAAAGTGTTTTATTGTAAAATTTTATAGAGAGTGTTATCTTGCAATAGATTTTATAGATACCTCTATTCCAATGCTAAAAAGTAGTTTTAATAAAAGAATGAAAGACTATAAAAAGATGGGGTATATTTTGGCTCCTAAACAATCTTTGTTTGAGGTAAATTAAGTTAAAATTTGGTGATTTACATAAGATGTTTCTAATTTATACGACTTTAAATAGTATAAGTTAGCAAAAAAAGTGTCACTAAAAGTGTCATCAATATATCGATAGGTATAGTAAATACGGGGATAGGGCATAACTTATCGTTGCACCTTTTTTCTCAATATTAACCCCATTTCGCTATAATCAATCAAAAAAGAAACTGTATGAAAAATTTACTATTATTATTGGCACCACTATTTTTATTTTCAAAAGTACATTATGCAAAAGTTGAACCATTTAATACAGTGACGATGAAATCTTCAGTGAGTGGTTTGGTTGTGAATGTTAGTGTTGAGGCAGAAGGTCAAATGTTGAGTGGTACACGTATTATTCATATCGATGACACCTTAGATATTGTTAATCTTGAATCTTCTAAAAAAAGTGCACAGTTGTTACAAAAAATGTTAGAAATAAATCAAGACATTGCCACATCATTAAGTGACAGTGTTAAGCGTCAAGAGGGATATTATAAGCGTATCAATAAACTCTCAACAGCATCTAAAACACAAAAAGATAATGCATATAGCTCTTTTACAACGGTAAAAACACAATATTTGGGAACACAAGAGAAGATTGTAAATTTTGAAAAGCAGATATTAGATATGCAGTATAAAGTAGCACAACTAGAAGATGTGATTACTAAAAAATCTTTGGTTTTAACCCATAAGTATCTTTATAAATTGATGGTAAAAGAAGGGGACTTTGTAGCTCCAGGTTCAGCTTTAGCACAGGTTATGGATGCAAGTAGTGCAAAATTAGTACTTTTTTTAGAAGCAGATGAATTAGAAGAACTAGATCAAAAGATAGTCTATTTGGATGCAAAGAAAACAGAGTATAAAGTAGATAAAGTATGGCGTGTAACAGATGAAAAATTTATCTCTTCTTATAGAGCAGAAATTTATATTGATGCACCTCAAGGACCTTTTTCTAAACTGATAAAAGTGGAGATAAAGTAATGATTACAACAGCTTGTGCATTAGATTGTTATGATGCATGTAAAATCATCATTGAAGAAGGTAAGTTCCCCAAAATATTAGGTGAAAGTGCACATCCAGCAGGCAATGGTGCGCTTTGCAGTTTGCTCAATAAAAGTATTCATGATGCATCTCGTATAGAAAAACCGCGCATAGAGGGAGTAGAAGTTAGTCTAGATGAAGCTCTTAATGCTGTGGCTGATGTATTGAAAGAAAATGACATTTTACTATGGCGTGGATCAGGAAACATGGGTGTGATGCAAGAAGTAACCAATCTGCTTATGGAAAAAATAAATGGTTCTTTAACCGAAGGTAGCCTTTGTGATGGTGCGGGGAATGCAGGTATTGTTGAAGGTAGAGGAGTTAATAAAACGTTACCACTAGAACAAATAGAAAAAGCGGATACTGTGGTAATTTGGGGACGTAATGTTACGGTTACCAATGCACATATGATGCCATTTTTAGAGGGTAAAAATATAGTTGTTATTGACCCTATCAAAACAGCTATTGCAAAAAAAGCAGATTTACATCTTCAGATACAACCCAGAACAGATTATTATTTAGCAATTATGCTTGCACGGTTTGTTTATATGGAAGACTCACAGGATACAGAATGGTTAGAAGAATTTGCTTCTGAGTATGAAGATTTTTATGACTTTACACAAGAACATCGGATTAAACCTATTTTAGAATATATTGGTACTGATTTGGGTGAATTGGGGAATGTGTTAAATTATCTACGTAATCAAAAGGTCGTTTTCTTAGTGGGTGCAGGGGTACAAAAATACTCTACCGGAGCTTCGACGCTTCATGCGATAGACTCTTTGGCTGCTATACTTGGACTATTTGGACAAGAAGGCTCTGGCGTACATTATCTTGGAAATTCAAAATTAGGTTTTGATAACCCATTTGATGTAAAGTGCAAAAAAGTCTCTAAAGTAGTGACAAATTTTTCTGAATTTGATACTGTACTTGTCCAAGGTGGAAACCCAGCAGAATCAATGCCAGATTCTACACGTGTTTGTGAAGAGTTAGATAAGGTAGAAAACCTTATCTATTTTGGATTATATGAGAATGAAACTTCTAAACGTGCAAAGATAGTTATCCCTGCAAAAAACTTTTTTGAAAAAGAAGATGTACGGCTTAGTTACGGGCATCAGTATGTAGAAAAAATGAATAAGGTCGTAGATTCTGAGATAGGTATCAGTGAATATGATTTTACAAAAAGACTTTTTGATGCTTTTGGTTTTGATGATTTAGAGAGTGAAGGAGAGTACATAAGTACTTGGCTTGAACAGTGTGATGAAGTGAATGGTCAGTATATTTCTCCCGCATATGAAGAAGTACCATATGCGGAAGGGTTTGGTGAAGAGGGTGATGATGAGTTTGAATTTATAGATGATTATGATGATGATTTTATCAATACGAAATCTTTAACTAAAGTAAGAACATCAAAGAAAAATCAGCTTACAGATGAGAGATTATGGCTTATTTCACCTAAAAGCAACAAAGCACTTAATACACAATTTAAACGCAATGAGACAGTCTTATTACATCCAAGTTTAGGTTATGAAGAAGGTACACAGATAAAGCTTAAAACAGAGTGTGGTGAGTTGGAATTAGAAGTCGTATTGAGTGAAGATATACGTGTAAACTGTGTGTTGATTACCAGTAATACGATTGGAATTAACAAGCTTACTCCATCGTTAGTGAGTAATGAAGGCGGGAGTGCTTGTTATCAAGAGACCAAAGTAGAAATAGAAAGTGTAGAAGGATAAAAATAATGAATTTAGAACAACAAGATAAACAGTATGTGCTTCAAACATACACACGTGATTATACAAACTTTGTAAAAGGTGTAGGCTCAACCCTTTATGATGAAAATGGAAAAGACTATATTGACTTTGCTTCAGGTATAGGTGTAAATTCTGTAGGACACGGTAATGAAGTATTGACTTCTGCACTTTGTGAACAAGCAAAAAATATCATACATATTTCTAATTTACAAGTGATAGAACCACAAGCGAAGTTAGCTCAGAAAATAGTTGAACTTTCTGGATACGATATGGGTATATTTTTTGCAAACTCGGGAGCTGAAGCCAATGAAGGTGCTATTAAGATAGCACGTAAGTATGGTGAGACGAAATTTGAACATAAACGTTATAAAGTCATAACATTAGAACACTCTTTTCATGGTCGTACCATTACCACTGTAAAAGCGACAGGGCAAGAGAGTTTTCATACACCAAACTTTTCTCCATATCCAGATGGATTCTCATATGAAAAATCTGTAAAAGATGTTTACTCTGCTATAGATGATGAGACAGTGGCAGTGCTGATAGAACTTGTACAAGGTGAGGGTGGTGTACAACCTTTTGAAAAAGAAGAGATACAAAAGTTAGCAGCACATTTAAAAGAGAAAGATATTTTACTGATAGTAGATGAAGTTCAAACTGGTGTATATCGTACAGGTGAATTTTTAGCTTCAAATCTTTATGAGATAGAACCAGATATCATCACTCTTGCTAAAGGCTTAGGTGGTGGAGTGCCTATAGGTGCTGTAATGACTAAACATAAAGAGATACTCAGTGCAGGTGACCATGGAAGTACATTTGGTGGGAACTACTTGAGTACGGCTGCAGGGATAGCTGTATTGGATGTGTTGAAACCTATGTATGATGAAGGACGTATAGATGAAACACTGCTTTACTTTTCTGAGAAATTAAAATCGATTGTCGCTAATCACGTCAATATTTTTGAAAAAGAAGTAGGATTAGGATTGATGCGAGGACTTCGTGCGAAGAGTGCAGAGATACAAGGCAGTATTATTAAAAAATCTATGCTAGAAGGTTTGGTAGTACTTAAAGCAGGGCGTAATACAGTACGTTTTTTACCCAGTATTACCATCACAAAAAGTGAAATAGATGAAGGATTTGTTCGTTTTGAAAAAGTACTTAATAGCTTGTAGTTTACTCTTATCCTCTATGCTTTATGCAGATGAGTTAGGGGATATTTTATCTGACAATAAAGCGTTACTCTTTGATTATCAATTTGAGTCTAATGAATTGGAGAGCGATAAGATTTCTAAGAGTTGGATCAATCCTATTCAATTACGTTATAGCAAAAATTATACCACACAGTTTGGTGGAGATGCCATAAATGTAGGTACTTATTCTGTGACTATAGATCAACCTATTTTTAGATCAGGTGGTATTTACTATGCAATTAAATACTCTGATGCGCTTCGACATGCTAATGAGAGTGATATTATGTTACAAAAACGTAAAATGATAGGTGATGCAGTTTCAATATTGTTTAATTTGGGGAAGACGAAACTTGAACAACAAAAGATGAGACTTCTTATTAAAAATGACACGATAGATATACGTCAAAAACGTGATAGTTATGAATCTGGACTGTTAGATAGTAGCTTTCTCGATCAGGCTATATTGAAAAAGAGTCAAGATGAAGCGACACTGTTAGAAATGGAACTTAATCTTCTAGAGTTAAAACAACGTTTTTCACTTTTAAGTGATAAAAACCCAGAAAAATTAAAAGTACCTGTACTTAAACTGATGAGCAAAGAGAGTTACACCGAGAAAAACTTAGATGTAAGAATAGATAGATTACGTGCTAAGGTCTCTGAGTATAATGAAAAAATTACATGGGCCAAGTACTTACCCACTGTGTCCTTGCAAGGGCAATACCTCAATGGTGATATTAATCCTTTATTTGTTGGTCCTGGTTCTACGTTACAAGAACAATATTATAACTATGGATTTTCTGTTTCTATGCCCATAGATGTGAATGCCCTTTCTGATATAGAAGCAAGTAAAGTTGAAAAACTTCGTGCTGCAGTACAAGTGTTAGATAGAAAAGAGACAGTGCAAGAAGAGTACCAATGGATACATAATAGTTTGGGTGTCCTAGATAAAAAAATTGCCTTAGCACAGAAAGATGAGAAAATTTACCAAAATCTTTTCAGAGTGACAAAAAATCTTGCAAATGCAGGTGAAAAAACATCATTAGATACAGCTATTATGCATAACTCATTACAGATACGTAAACTTGATCAGAAGATTTACAAAATAGATAAACAAATACGTTTACTTAAATTATATGTGCGGATGGAAAATGTACTTTAGTGACTATATGAATGAATGGCTCTATGGAGAAGAAGGTTACTATAAGCAGTTTAAAACCATAGGTAAAGGAGGAGACTTCTATACAGCAGTGAGTACAAGTAGTTTTTTTGGTGCGAGTATTGCAAATCACTTTTACACTTTACTCAAAGAAGATAAAGCAGATAGGAATGGATGGCTCATAGAAATAGGCGCACATCAAGGATACTTACTTTGTGACATGATCCAGTGGCTTTATACATGCGACTCTAGTTTGGTCCAAACATTGAAGTTTGGTATAGTAGAGCGTCAACCTGAAGTCCGTAAAGCACAATTATCATATATACAAGAACGTTTTGGAGAAGATATTCAGATTATGCACTTTAATGATATTAAAGACGTAGCGGTTGATTATGCATTTGTTGTTGCCAATGAGATATTTGATGCTTTTCCTTGCGAACTTTTAAAAGATGAAAAAATCGCTGTTGTAAATGAAGATAATATAGAGTGGGAAGAGGCAAAGAGTGAAACTTTGACATGGGCTAAAACACATCATCTCACTCAAGGTGAAATAGCTGTTGGGTATGAAGAGTTTGCCAAACATATGAGTTTAGGTATCAAAAAGTGTGATTTTGTAACTTTTGATTATGGTGAAAAGTATGTACGTAATGATTTTTCTATACGTGTCTATAGAACACATGAAGTATTTCCTCTATTTGATGAAACATTAGTACTTTCTGAGTCTTATCAAAATGATGATATTACTTATGATGTAAATTTTGAACATGTAAGTGAAGCATTTAAAGAGGTGGGATTTTCGGAAGTTGCCTATGAAACCCAAGCACGGGCACTCATACGTTTTGGACTTATAGATATATTAGAACAATTTTCAAAGCAAGCACCGCCTGCACGTTATGCTTCTGAAGCAGATAAGATAAAGACACTCATTGCTCCTACCATGATGGGTGATAGATTTAAAATGATACATTTCAAGAAGTAGAGACTACTTCTTTTATTTGTTCATTGCTTTTAGCATGGCGCATCTTTTGATCGATGAAGCCTCAGAGCCAAACATAGTGGTATATTTGTCAAATTTTTCTTGGCTAATCATAGCGATACACTCTTCTTTTGTCATAGTGTTTGAAACAGTTGAAGTCTTAGTTGGCTTGACAGGATCCTTTTTTGCAGCAGCGGTATCTTCAGGATACATATATGTGTCACTATGATTTGAATCATCAACTTTTTTTAGCGTTATATCTTTTTTAGGAGCAGGAGGAAGCGTGTTCTGTTGTACTTCTTGTATGGGCTTTGCCATAGGTTGAGGTTTCTTTTCTACAATACGTACCTGATTACCTCTTGATCCACAGCCTATAAAGAGGGTTAGTCCAAGAATAAGTGTAAATGTTAGTTTCATCGTTTTCCTTTATGTTGATTACATACTTATAACAGCTACAGCGATAGCAAAACCACCATCATGACTGATGGAGAGCGAAGTGTTTTTTATAGAGTGAATTTTTTGTGCTTCATCACTGAGTGTAAATGCAGGTGCACCAAGGTGATTTTTTGAGATGATAATGTCATGAAAAGAGAGACTCTTCCCTATGCCACAACCAAGTGCTTTTGAGATAGCTTCTTTTGCTGCCCAGTATCCTGCGATACTTTCAATTTTTTTTAATGATTTAATCTCATCTTCTAGTAAAAAACGTTTTTTGAAAGTATCACCATATTTCTCAATGAGGGTTTCAATACGTTTAATTTGTATAATATCTGTTCCAATTTTCATAGTGATAGTGTATCAAAACAATGGTTAATTACATCCACTCGACAACTTTAGAGACTTCATCAGCTATAAAACACTTTACAGGTGTTTTTTCGATAGGTTTGTTAGGAATAACAGCTTTTAAAAACCCTTGTGTTTCTATCTCTTTAAGACGCTGAGAGAGTCCTGAGACTTCTCGTATTTCTCCCGTAAGACTAACCTCTCCTAAAAAAAGACTTTCAGAACTAAGCTCTCTGTTTCTGTAGCTACTAAGTATGGCAGCGATGATAGCTAAATCAGCAGAAGGATCGTTGATTTTTATACCACCAGAGACATTGATAAAAACATCGTAGGTACCTAGGGGTAAGTCTAGCTTTTTCTCAAGAAGTGCGAGTAACATACCTAAACGGTTATTGTCGAATCCTGTAGAGCTTCTTTTAGCGTGACCATAAGATTCAGAAACTAAAGCTTGCACCTCTATGATGATAGGACGAGAACCTTCCATAATAACGGTTAGAGCAGAACCTGATTGTAATTTTTCCTTGTTAAAGAATTTACCTGCCATAGATTTTGCATCATTGAGTCCTTCTTTGTTCATTTCAAAGATACCGACTTCATTGGTCGCTCCAAAACGGTTTTTGAAGCCACGTAATAGACGTAAGTCAGAGTTAGTATCTCCTTCAAAGTAGAGTACTGTATCTACCATATGTTCAAGCACCCTAGGTCCTGCAATAGAACCATCTTTAGTAATATGCCCTATGATAAAGATAGGTATATGTAGGGATTTTGCAATACGCATTAAATCAAAGGTAATTGTACGAACCTGTGTGACTGAACCTGGAGCAGAGGGAGTTTCTTCTGAATAGAGTGTTTGTATGGAGTCAATAACGATTAGTTCATAGTTTTGGTTTGTTATCTCCGAGAGTACGGTAGAGAGGTTAATCTCGGGGAGTAAATAAAGGTTGTCATGGTTTGCATCAAGTCTGTTGGCACGAAGTTTTATCTGTCCTGCAGACTCTTCTCCTGAGACGTAGAGCACTTTTTTAGACATACGTGCGAGGTTACCTGCAATCTTAAGTAAAAGGGTTGATTTACCTACTCCTGGGCTTCCACCTATGAGTGTGAGTGAACCAGGGACGATACCCCCACCAAGAACTAAGTCTAGTTCTGTGCTACCTGAAGTAAATCGTGTGATATTGTCTTCTTCTATTTGGGTGATAGGTTTGGCTTTTGAAATTCCAGGACTTGAACTAGAAGAAGATGCTGTCTCTTTCAAATATTTAATTTGTTCAGAACTCAGTTCTATCATACTTTCCCATTCATTACATGAGGTACATTTGCCCATCCATCGTGGACTTTGAAACCCACATGCTTGGCACTCAAAAAGTGTTTTTTTCTTCGCCATGATATTACTCCTAACTTTAATAGGTGTATTGTAAACTAATTTTTTATTTAAAGCTAAAAATATGTCAAATTGACATATTTTTAGCTTTTTATCTCTTTTGGTTATAATTTTAACCATATTGAGGAGTAACAGTGACATTTAATGCAATAAAACAAGGTATCTACGGTTTATACTTAACAAATAGTTTTGGATTTAGACTGACAAGAACTGATGATCCTATGGAAAAAAAACGTCTACGTCATGCGTATTCTGCTGCCCAACTTAAAACACTTAATATTACTGTCAAGATAGAGAATGAAGAAAAACTACCTAAAGAGGGAAAATATCTTGTTATTATAAACCATCGTAGTATTATTGATCCTCCAATTGTTGAAGTGGCATTAGAAAATACTGAGATATTCGGACCATGGATCTCAAAAAAAGAGCTTTACAATTCATTTTTCTTTGGACTTTTTGTTCGTAATGCAGGATCTATATTACTTGATAGAGAGAAGAGTCAGATGTCTGGATTTTTTGCAGATATTAAAGAAGCTGTGAAACGTGGTGAGTCTATTTTCATTTTTCCAGAGGGTACAAGAAATAAAAGTGACAAAGCACTCACTAGCTTTAAAGAAGGGTCACGTATTATAGCACTTAAAAACCGTTTACCTATTTTGCCGTTATATATTAAAAGCAATGCAAATGAAGCTTTAGGGAAGGCATTGAACGATAAATCGTTACATCAAGAGATAGAGATTGTTGTGGGTGACATGATAGACTATAAAGATAAAACAACTTTAGAAGAGAATTATCGTAATATTTTTAATCTACAAGAAGATTAGTATTGTAAAAAAGAGTATTCTTTTTCTTTCATATAGCTAATTATTTTTTTTGCCGATGGAGAGTTTATTTGCGATGTAATAAGAACTTGTGACGTGTGACGTGTAAGTGTAGAAATAGTAAGTTGTAATATTTCATCATCATTTTTTACTGTGATATGATCTGCTTCATTAGCACTTTGTGTTAACGTACCAATATTTTGGTCTGAGATAGCATAATGTGCTATCTCAAAAGCAAGTTCTCTATCCATAAGAAGCATCATTTTCTGTTCTATGGTTTTGTCATTAGAAGCAATGATTGGATGGGTAGGTGTTGTTACTGTAGTAGAAACATGGTTATGTGTCTCTGATGTAGTAGTTGATTCATGGATATTTTGTGCATTTTTAGTATATTTTTTCTTTTTTCTTCTCAAAATACTTTTTTGAGGTTTTTTACCCCTACGCATGATAAGTAAAAAGAATGCAGTAAAAAGAGAAACAGCAATCGCAATAAAGAATCCTGAAAGCACACCAAGACGTAAGGCCTTTGTAAAGTTATACCCAGTGTTAAAATAGATAATAGATGTAACGATAAAGAGTCCACTTAAGGGTACAAGTAAACCAAAAAAGAGTTGAAAGTAGGCTCTCATAAAGTTTATTCCCCTTAGATAAAAATTTCGTCTAAAATCGTGTTGATATAGTCATTTGCTTTAAAGGTGATGAGGTCTGAAGGCTGTTCACCTGTACCTATATAAAAGATAGGCATTTGTAACTCATCGGCTATACTTAAAACAGAACCCCCTTTAGCAGTTCCATCAAGCTTTGTAATTATTATACCATCAATTCCAATCATTTCGTTAAAAGCTTTGGCTTGATTGATAGAAGAACTCCCTTGTGTACCATCTAAAACGAGCATTTTTCTATGGGGCGCACCTGATTTGGCTTTATCTGCGACACGTATCATTTTTTTAAGCTCTTCAGAGAGGTTTGTTTGTGTATGTAGACGCCCAGCAGTATCAATAATGATGTTGTCGTAGTTTTTTGCGATAGCTGATTCAATAGTATCATAGACAACTGCTGAAGGATCATGCCCTTGTTGTGTTGAAACAATAGGAATCTCTAATTTATGTGCCCAACGGGTAAGTTGTTCAATGGCTGCTGCACGGAAAGTATCTCCTGCTCCGAGTATTACTTTTTTTCCTTCACTTTTATACTTATAGGCAAGTTTAGCAATAGTGGTGGTTTTCCCTGCCCCATTAACACCTATAATCATCTCAACAAAAGGTTTGTCATCAGAGTGTTTAAAGTCTGCCTTGTATTGAAATACAGAGATAAGTGAGTTGAAGGCTTGGATTTTATTGATATTCTCAGGAAGGGCTTCTAATAGTTTTTCTACTAGGGTATAGTTAACATCAGCCTCTAATAAGATATCTTCAAATTCATCTTTAGTAATATTTTTACGTTTAGTAGGTGCAACATCTTTGATAGCATCATTGGTTTTACCTAATACTTTTTTAAATAGATTGAACATTTGTGTAGCCTTATTATTTCTTATTTATTTTATCGTTTTTAGCGCTTCTTGTATATCATATTCTATCATTTCAACGGGGACACATCCTTCATAGTGCGTAAAGTACTCACCCTCTACATACATTACGGTAAGAGGAATGCTAAAGTTATGAGGTAGATGAAGTGTTTTTGCTACAAGACTTGCAAAATCATTGTTATACGTACTGTTTGAAACAAAATATTTTACATCGTTCCGTGAAAGAAAAGATTTAAATTTTGCTTTGGGGATAGTATCCTGAATAAGAATGCCTGCTAGTAAAATATCTTTCTCATATTTTTTCTGTAAATCATTCATATAAGGGATATCTGAAAGGCAAGGGGTACACCATGTCGCAAAAAATGTGACAAGTATTATGGCTTTGGTACTTTCTTTAAACGTCACTTTCTTATTGGAAACAGTAACGGTGTAGTGGGTATTTTTAATATCACTCAAGCTAAAAGTATCAGAAAGAGAAAGGCTATCTGTAGTGACTGTAGAGTGACTTTGTTCTTTTTTGTGTAGCTTAAAGCGGGTATTACTTTGCTCTTTGTTATTATCTGCGCCGAAAAACTCTGTGGTATTTTCTACAGGTATGCCAGTATTACTTGTCTTTTTATCTTCACAGGCAGTAAAGATAAAGAGTATTAACGTAAGAATAAGAACATTGATTGTACGCACACTGCACCTTTAAGATATAATTAGTACGCGATTATAGCTAAAGAGCACTAAAAAAATGGATGAAAATGATAAAAGAAGAATTTAGAAGTCATTGCTTAAAACAATTAAAAAAGGCTTCAGTATCTGGACACTATATTAAAGATAAAAAAGTTTTAGATGATTTGTATAAATATATTATGCATATGAAAGCTGAAAATATTATGCTTTATATACCATTAAAAATGGAAGTGAATATCTATCCACTCATTGCACGACTACGGAAAGAGAAAAAAAACCTCTATGTGCCCTTTATGGAAGGTGCAAGTTTTAGATTGGTAAAATATAGATTACCACTGCGTAAAAAACGCTTTGGTATTAAAGAACCATTAGATTCAAAACAATATAGAATTAAACAGATAGATATCGCCATTGTACCTATTGTCGGAGTAGATGTAACACATAGACGTGTTGGATTTGGAAAAGGTATGTATGATCGATTTTTTGAAAAAAATAAAAAAAATATAAATAAAACCGTTTTTGTAGCGCGTGAATTGTGTTACGCAAAAGAGATTGTAACTAACCATTATGATGTAAAAGCAGACATAATATTCACGCCTTAGACGTGAAGGATAAACAATGTTAGGGATTGTAGGAGCCTCCAGTATGATTGGTGGTGTAGCCGTAGGAGCAGGAATAAGCTACTTGTGGTTACAACGGAATGCACAGAGTAAATTTTTGCATTTGGAGCTAGAGGCAAAAGCGAAAGCAAAAGCCATGGAAAATGAAGCAAAACTTTTACTAAAAGCTGCCAATGTAAAAATAAAAGAAAATGAGATAGAACAAGAGTCCGCCTTTCAAAAGCGTGTGGCTAAAGTAGACGAGCGTAACCGAGAACTTATACTTAAAAATAAAGACTATTCTGTCAAGGAAGAGGCATTAAAACTTTTAGAAAATAGTGTTTTAGAGAAAGGAAATGCTTTAGAAAAACTAGAAGATAAAAAACAAAAAGCTATCAATGAAGCTGTTGAAAAGATGCAAAATGTCGCGTCATTCACACGTGAAGAAGCAAAAGCGTATATCTTAGAAAAAGTAGAAGAACAGAGTCGTTCAGAAGTTGCTGGTATCGTGCGGAAATATGAGCAAGAGGCTAAAAATGAAGGTGAGAAAAAAGCAAATTACATCTTGGCACAGGCTACGACACGTTATGCAGGTGACTTTGCAGGAGAACGTCTTATCAACCTTATCAATCTTCCAAGTGATGAACATAAAGGGCGTATTATCGGTAAAGAGGGTAGAAATATTAAAACCCTTGAGATGCTTTTGGGTGTAGATATTGTGGTAGATGAAACACCGGGTGTGATATTGGTGAGTTCATTTAACCTTTATAGACGAGCCATTGCTACTAGAGTGATTGAGATACTTGTAGAAGATGGGCGTATACATCCTGGACGTATAGAAGAGGTACATGAAAAGGTACAAAAAGAATTTGAAGATAAAACCTATGAAGAGGGTGAGAATATTCTGATTGATTTAGGGTTATTCCCTATGGCAGAGGAATTGGTTCGACTTCTTGGACGTATGAAGTACCGAGCTTCTTACGGACAAAATGCCTTGGCACATACACTAGAAGTGGCAAAACTTGCACGTGTGATGGCAGCAGAAATGGGTGGTGATGAAAAGCTTGCTCTTCGTGCAGGACTTTTACATGACATAGGTAAAGCTTTGACGCAAGACTTGGGTGGTTCTCATGTAGATATAGGGGTAGACTTGTGTCGTAGACATGGAGAGCACCCTTCTGTTATCAATGCCATACTTGCACATCATGGGCATGAAGAACCAGATTCTGTAGAATCAGCCGCTGTGTGTGCCGCAGATAAACTTTCAGCTGCAAGACCAGGGGCAAGAAGAGAGGTACTCGAAAGTTTTACCAAACGAGTCAAAGAAGTAGAAGAGATAGCTACTTCTAAAGACTATGTCACAGGGGCATATGCTATTAACGCAGGACGGGAGATACGTGTGATGGTAAATGCGCAGAAGATGTCTGACAATGAAGCAGTACTTCTAAGTAAAGAGATAGCAAAAGAGATACAAGAAAAAGTACAGTACCCAGGTGAGATAAAGGTGAATGTTATCAGAGAAGTTCGTGCTACAAGTTATGCAAAGTAAATCTTAATCGCGTTATAATTAATGATGAAAAAAATGAAGGATAGTGATGAGTAATAGATGTGAAGAGATTATCGCAAATGTGAAGATGGAAGAATGTTATGCAGGACTAAGTCTTACCTTTGATGGTGAAAATACATTAAGATCAGAGATAAGCGATGCTATAGATAAGATAACAAAAGAGACTAAAATGACACCAGCCGTTTTTGATAACTCTCAAAATCCAAAGGGCTCAAAACCAGCATTTTATATTGAGTTTTCAGATGAAGTACAAAGAGACAGTGGTGACTTTTTTGAGTTAGTACTTAAAGAACTTCGCATTGACAAATGTTGTAACGACGTAATACCAAACTAAATAAATTAAAATTAACAAGGAAAAAAATGTATAAAAAAATATTAATGGCTTTATTGTTCTTAGG
>Ga0256824_10000590_pt1 | contig 14105 bp, 5 predicted proteins | sample CV67metaG_FD_191570 | JGI IMG/M metagenome (GOLD analysis project Ga0256824, IMG submission 191570) | Hydrothermal vent microbial communities from East Pacific Rise, Pacific Ocean - CV67 | ecosystem: Environmental > Aquatic > Marine > Hydrothermal vents | place: Pacific Ocean: East Pacific Rise...
GCGATGGTAACGTGCATACAAATGTAATGGTTGATGGTAGTGACCCAGAGCAAGTAAAAATTGCTTACCAAGCCATAGAAGAGGTTTTTCAAGCAACAATCGACTTAGGTGGTACACTCAGTGGAGAGCATGGAATAGGACTTGCAAAAGCACCTTATATGTCTATGGCATTCACTGAGGAAGAGATGAATCTTTTTAAATCTATTAAGATGGCATTTGACCCCAACAACATCTTAAACCCTGCAAAAATGGGTCTTAGTTAGACTACGATGATACAAAAAACAAAACTGCTTAAACTCTATGTGCATTTAAAGTTTTTTGTATCTACTTTTATAGATAAAGAGCTGACTCTTTATGCTGCGAGTTTGAGTTTTTACACCATTTTTACAATTATCCCTCTTCTTCTTATTATGCTTACACTTTTGACTTCACTGCCTAGTTTTGCAGAGCATTATGAGAGCATAAAAATATTTATATTTTCAAACCTCATGCCCGTAAATTCGGAGAGTATTATGGGGCATATAGATGGCTTTTTAGCAAACTCTGCCAAAATGGGGACTATTGGTTTAGTGGCTGTACTTGTTGCATCACTTCTCTTTTTTAAGAATTTTGAGTACATAGCAAATAGAATTTTTCATGCCTCTTCGCGTTCACTCTGGGAGTCTATAACTACCTACTGGACTATGCTTACCCTGACACCTCTTGCCCTTGGAGTCTCTTTTTACATCACTGGTTATATTGCAACACTTATGGCATCTAACTCTTTAACATCGGGTCTGAACATTCTTCCACTTGTCCCTTATCTCATTATATGGGCTCTCTTTTTTCTACTCTTTCAGATTAGTGCAAACACCAAAATAAGCCCAAAAGCTTCCCTTTTAAGCTCCTTTGTCATCTCCATAGTTTTTAGTCTCTCTAAAAATGCCTTTATATACTATGTTTTCATCAACAAATCTTATACCACTATGTATGGCTCTTTTGCGATTTTAATGTTTCTCTTTTTATGGATATATCTCTCATGGATTATCTTTATATATGGACTAAAACTTTGCTATATTCTCAATAAAATTTACATGAAAAAATAAAAGAAATATATCAAATAGAATTGATTTTTATTGTGCTATAATATATAAATTTAGATATTGTTATGGGATGTGTGATATGAACTTAAATAGTAATATATTAATTGTTGATGATGTGGTTGAGAATATACAGGTGGCAATGAATATTCTAAAAGAGGAAGGGTATGACTTCTCTTTTGCTAAAACAGGAGAAGATGCTCTTAACCTTCTTAAAAAAAGTAATTTTGATATTATTTTACTAGATATAATGATGCCTGGAATCGATGGTTATGAAGTCTGTCGTCGTATTAAAGAAGATCCTCGATTTTCCGATATTCCAGTTATATTTTTAACTGCGAAGGCCGATACAGACTCCATGGCTAAAGGCTTCGATGTTGGTGGAATTGACTACATTGCAAAGCCTTTTCATGCGAATGAACTTTTAGCTCGAGTCCGTACACATTTAGACCTTTCAAGGGCGAAAAAAATACTGAAAAATAATAACCTTTCACTTCAAAATAAGATGAAGATGGAGAGAGAAAGAATTTTAACAGAACTCGAAAATAATCAAAAAGATATGATTTATGTTTTAACAGAGTTAGTAGAATCAGTCTCTGATGAAACAGGAAAACATATTCGACGTGTTGCAGAGTACTCAAGACTTTTAGCACATTACCATGAAGCTATAAGTGAAGAGGATGCGGCGATTATTTTTCATGCATCCCCAATGCACGATATTGGTAAAATGGCTATTCCCGAAGCAATTTTACATAAAAAGGGACCTCTCACTGAAGAGGAATTCAAAATTATGCAGACACACACTACCATAGCCCATGGGTACCTCAAAGTTGCCAATAGAAAAATTATGAAAGCAGCTGACATTATAGCCTACGAGCACCATGAAAAATGGAATGGAAAGGGTTATCCAAGAGGGCTTAAGGGTGAGGATATTCACCTCTATGGAAGAATAGTTGGTTTAGCAGATGTATTTGATGCTTTGACGCATAAACGTGTTTACAAAGATGCATGGAGTATTGAAGATGCGATAAAATATATCAATGAGCATAGTGGAACTCAGTTTGATCCCTATCTTATAGAGATATTTAATACCCACATAGATGAGTTTATAGTGATAGCTGGAATTGAGTAGTTTTTGTAATAAATAAATTCAAGGCAGTATAATGAGAACAAATTACAATGTGTTAATTGTTGATGATATCATAGAAAATATTCAGATAGCAATGAGTATTTTAAAAGAGGAGAGTTACGATTTCTCGTTTGCTAAAACGGGTGAAGATGCTTTGGTCCTTCTGCAAAAAAATTATTTTGATCTCATTCTTTTAGATATTATGATGCCTGGAATTGATGGTTATGAAGTTTGCCGTCGTATACAAAAAGATCCTAGAATTTCTGATATTCCTGTTATATTTTTAACTGCTAAAGCTGACACTGACTCAATGGCCAAAGGTTTTGAGGTTGGTGGGGTAGATTATATTACAAAACCTTTTTATGCCGATGAATTCCTTGCCAGAGTAAAGACACATATAGAACTCTACAAGGCAAAAACACTCCTTCAAGATAATAATCTCTCCTTACAGCACAAAATGAAAATGCAGAGAACTCGTATCCTTACTGAGCTAGAGAGTAGTCAAAAAGATATGATTTATATTTTAACAGAGCTTGTGGAATCGGTTTCAGATGAGACAAGAAACCATATCCAACGGGTATCTGAGTATTCGAGGCTTTTGGCACATCATCATATAGCACTTAGTAAAGAAGATGAAGAGACTATTTTTTTTGCAGCACCCTTGCACGATATTGGAAAAATGGCTATTTCAGAAGAGATTTTGAACAAGAGGACACCTCTAAGCGAAGAGGAGTTTAAAATCATCAAAACACACACTACCGTCGCCCATAATTATCTCAAAGCTGGTAGTAGAAAAATTATGAAAGCAGCCGACTTTATTGCACACCAACACCATGAAAGGTGGGATGGTAGTGGCTATCCTAATGCTTTAAAAGGAGAGCAGATTCATATCTTTGGTCGCATGGTTGCACTGGCCGATGTTTTTGATGCACTTACACATAAACTAGTCTATAAAGAAGCTTGGAGTATAGAAGAATCATGTGCCTATATACTAGAACATAGTGGTAGTCAGTTTGATCCTTATCTTGTTGAGATATTTAAGGAAAATATGGATGAATTTATTGAAATCTCAAAGACTTAATGCTTTTGTATTAACATTTGCTTTTGTCTTTTTATTCGTATTAAATCTTGATGCTAAAGAGAGTGTATCAATTCAACTCAAATGGAAACACTCTTTCCAATTTGCAGGGTATTATGCAGCAATAGAGCAAGGCTACTATGCTGATGAAGGTCTTGATGTTACACTCAAAGAAATTAATTTAAGTCGTAGTCTTATTGAAGATGTAGCGGATGGAGTATTTGAGTATGGAGTAAGTGATAGTGCACTGTTAGTCAAATATCTTCAAGGTTTACCGGTTGTTCTAGTCTCTCAAATATTTCAACACTCCCCACTTGTACTTATTTCTCATAGAGATTCTGATATCACAAGCCCAAAGGATTTACTGGGTAAAAAAGTGATGTACTCTACACTCTCAGGGGAGGATATACCATTTAAAGCACTTATACTTAAAAGTTTAGGTGGAGTTGATGGTATAGAAATAGTAAATTTTACCTCCTACCAAGACTTCATAGACAAAAAAATAGATGCCATATCTGCATACTCTACATCTCAACCTTACTGGTTAAAAAAAATGGGTATCGATGTGAATATTATTGACCCTAAAAGTTATGGAATAGATTTTTATGGAGATAATTTTTTTACAAGTCAAAAAGAGTTAAAAGAGCATCCTCAGAGAGTTGAAAAGATGAGAAGAGCAACTCTTAAAGGTTGGAAATATGCCTTACAAAACCAAGAGGAGATTGTAGACTTAATATTACAAAAATATACTACAGATAAAAGTAGGGAAGCCCTTCTCTTTGAAGCCCGTGGTACTTACCAGATGATTATGCCTGACTTAAACGATATTGGGATTATTTCGGTTGATAAATATTCTCAAGTAGCGCGACTCTACTTTCAACTTGGATTGATTGACACAAAAACTATAAAGGAAGATTTTTACTATAAATTAGACTCCAAAAAATTGCTTTACACGGAAAAAGAGAAACAATGGATTATCGATAATCCAATCATAAAAATTGCTTTTATGGATTATTGGATGAGTAATAATATAGGTCGTGATAAGCATACCGAACTTATTAAGCTTTTAAATGAATATGGAAATTTAAGTATAGTTCCCATTGAGTACACTACCTGGAAGGATGCTTTTTCTGAGGCAAAGGATGGAACATATATTCATGGGATTATGAATTTAAATACTTCACCAGAGAGAAAAAAAGCTTTTTACCTCACTATACCCTATAGGTTTATACCTAGCTACCTAGTTGTGAATAAAGAGAACAAGACAATCCACTCTTTGAAAGATTTAATAGGACAAAGTGTCTGTGTAGAAGAGCTTACAATAGCCAAAAAAGTTATTGAGAGTTTTTCAAAAGATATTGCAATCATCGAGTTAAAAACAGATAACGAATTGTATCAAAATCTTTCAAAAAATCAAGGATGTAAAGCTTTTTTATCTCACTCAATTGATATGGAAAACTTAGAAGATTACCAGCTGAAAATTGCAAAAAAAAGCTATAGTGAGTTTAGTGAAGTTTCTATTGGTATTAGTAGGAAGTATCCTGAACTTCATTCTATTATGAACAAGATTTATAGAACAATCCCTCCTGCTAAGTTGATAAATTTCCAAAAAAATAATATTACAAAGAGTAGAAAAAAGTTGAGTTTTACAGATGAAGAGCAAGCTTACATTGATACTAAACCAAGGGTTGTTCTAGGTTCAGATATCGGATGGCCCCCTTTTGATTTTGTAGATAAGCTTGGTAAGCATAGAGGAGTTTCGGCTGACTTACTTGAGATAATTCGTAAACGGACAGGTTTAGATATAGAGATAAAGGCAGGAAAATGGTCAGAGATAGTAGCACTTGCGGAGAAGGGAAAACTAGAAGGGTTTAGCTGTGCTACCATAAGTACTAATCGATTAAAATATCTCAATTTTACATCTCCATACTTAAGAGTTGAGAGTGGTCTCCTTGTTAAAAAGGTAAATAAATCTGTTAAGAGTCTTGACGATTTAAGCAGTAAGGTTGTGGGAGTCAGTGAGAGTAGTTATCTACATGAGTATCTCACTCGAAATTATCCTAAAATCAAACTCTATCTTGTAGACTCTGATGCTGATGGTATCTCCGCACTCTCATTTGGCAAGGTGGATGCTTTTGTAGCTAATATGGCTGTTGCTAGTTACTACATGAAAGAAAAACTGATAAATAATCTGAAGTTTGTGTATCAAATAGAGGAAGAAAAAACAGAACTCGCATTTGGAATTCAAAAAAATAATCCACTTTTATACTCTATTATACAAAAAGCACTTGCGAGCATTACTTATGAGCAAAAGGCAGGTATTCTCTCGAAATGGTATCAAAAAAACCAAGATACGAATAAAATAAATTTAACAGAGCAAGAGCAAGCATGGTTATTAGAAAATAGAGCTTCTAGTTTTGTTGGCGATCCAAATTGGCTCCCTTTTGAAGCCTTTAATGATGAAGGAACATATATAGGTATAGTAGCTGATTATCTTTACAATATTGAAAAGTTGATTCCCCTGAAGATACAAGCTATGGAGACTAAAGATTGGTCTGAAACCATTGCACATGCCTTGGTAGGTGATATTGATATTGTTTCCGAAGATATCAATTCAAAAATTATGTATAAATATTATAAGCCAATTCCTTCATACATAAAATCTCCCATAGTGATAGTGATGAGAGACTCTAATAAGTTTGTAAATGACTTAAAAGAGATTGCGGATAAAAAGATAGCACTCATCTTAGACTATGGGTTTAACAATAAGATAAAAACAGCTTACCCTAAACAAGAGTTTGTTTATGAGAAAAATGCAGAGTCTGCCTTAGTATCACTCTCTTCGGGTAAGATAGATGCAGTTTTATTGGCTATGCCGAATGCAAGTTATCTGCTCTCTGTTGAAGCTAATGATAATATACAAATTGTTGGTAAGACTACGGTAAGTTTATCACTTACTTTATTTATTCTCAAGTCTAAGCCAGAGCTCTACAGTATTATCAAAAAAAGTATGAACTATTTAGTAAATACTAAGCATTTAGAGATTTTAAGTCGATGGAGAAAAGTACAGTTTGCACGGAGAATAGATTATACAATGTTGTACCAGTTAGGAATTTTTTCTCTGCTTGTAATTTTAGGGACACTCTACTGGACAAGAAAACTCTCTCTTGAAATTAAAGAGCGTCGTAAGGTTGAAGAGTTTTTAAAACGTAATGAAGAACAACTGCATACTTTAATAGAAAATATTCCTCTTGATGTAGTGGTAAGTGCAACAGATGGACAAGTGTTACTCTTAAATAAACATGCCCTTGATAATTTTGGTCTCTCCGCTGAAAATCTTCATGATTATAATATACAGAATTCTTATGCAAATATTGATGATAGAACAAAAATTTTAGAATCACTCAAAAGAAAGGGTAGGGTAGAGCAACAGATTGTGAAATTTAAACGTTTTGATAAGAGTGAAATGAATATGATGCTTTCTATTACACCAGTCTTTTACGACTCTCAAAATGCACTACTGACTATTTTAGTTGACCTTACTGAGCGACTTGAAATGGAAAAAGAGTTACTCCAAGCTAAAGAGAATGCAGAGATGGCAAATCGTTCTAAGTCGGAATTCTTAGCAAATATGTCTCATGAAATACGCACACCTATGAATGCGATTATAGGCTTTACAGAACTCTTAAATGAACAGATAGAAGAACCACGTTTAAAGACATATACAAAGACTATACAGAATGCAAGTCAATCACTTCTTACTCTTATCAATGATATTTTAGACCTCTCTAAAATTGAAGCTGGAAAACTTAATATAGAGAAAACTGTTACAAATCTTTATAGTCTTACCAATGAAGTCTCTTCTGTCTTTGGTATGGCAGTAAGTAACAAAGGGCTTGATTTGGTTATAAATGTAGATGCTAATGTACCAGAGAGTCTGTTACTTGATGAGGTTAGGATTCGTCAAATTCTTTTTAATCTTTTGGGGAATGCGGTAAAGTTTACCCAAAATGGTTTTATAAAACTGAGTGTAAAAGCTTCTAAGAAAAAAGAGCTACTCTCTCAAGTAGATCTGGAATTCTCAGTGCAAGATAGTGGTATAGGAATACCTCAAGAACAACTCAAGCGCATTTTTGAGGAGTTTGAACAGCAAGAGGGGCAAGATAACCGAAAGTTTGGTGGAACAGGTTTAGGTCTCTCGATTTCGAAGCGCTTATGTGAAATGATGGGTGGAGATATAGCAGTTGAGAGTCAAGAGGGAGAAGGTGCTACTTTTATAGTGAGACTGTATGGTATTGATATACCATCAGTAGTTGAAGAACAACGTTTAGATGTCAAAGAGAAAAAGAGTACTAAAAAGATAGTTTTTGAAAAAGCAAAGATATTAGTGGTGGATGATATAGAAGATAATCGTGAGCTTATTATAAAAAACTTTCAAAATACAGAGATAGAAGTCGTAACAGCCAAGGATGGTCTTGAAGCTATTGAAGTCTTTAAACTTCATAATCCTGATATGATTTTAATGGATATTCGAATGCCAAACATGAATGGATATGAAGCTGCGTTAGAGATTAAAAAACTATCAGAGGTGCCAATTGTTGCTCTCACTGCCTCAGTTATGGAAGATGATTATGAGAGACAAAAACGTAAAAACTTTGATGGTTTTTTAAGAAAACCAGTCTTAAGAGAAAATCTTTTTATGGAACTAAGTAACTTTTTACAACACAGACTCGCTGACCCTAAAGAAGAGACACAAGAGAAACTAGCACTGAGTGAAAAGGCACAAAAAAATATGACAGTTATTTTAAATGTGTTGCACAAGGATATTCGACCTCTCTATGAACAGGCAAAAAAGAGTAATAGTATATCTGATATTGAGGTGATGGCAAGAGCGGTTAGTGAACTCTCTACTACCTATAATATAGCACTCCTTGATAGGTTTGCTTCTCAGCTCTTTGAAGCTATTGATTCATTTGATATAGCGAGATTAGAACATTTACTAAGTGATTTTGAAATTTTAGAAGAAAAGTTAAGTATTTAAAAGGTAATGGTATGAAAAAAGTATTTCTCATTTTTTTGATGTTTGTTGTTTCTTCCCTATGGGGTAATGAAACTTTTACACAAGAAGAACAGGAATGGATTAAAGAGAATCCAATAGTTAAAGTAGGAGGGGGAGGAGACTGGGCTCCTTTTGATTTTGTAGATAGAGATGGTAATTATAAAGGTATTTCTAATGATTATTTAACATTAATTTCGAAATTAACAGGGTTGAAATTTGAAGTAGAAGTTGCTAAGTGGAGCCGTAATCTTCAAAAGATGAAGAGTGGAGAAATTGACCTTTTAGATACTGTTTATTATACCAAAGAGCGCACTTCTTATATGAACTATGCTCAATCTTATTTTGAGATGCTAGACTATTTTTTTATTCATAAAGATTTAAAAATAGTGAGGATAGAGGAGCTTGATGGTAAAACCATAGCTATTCCAAGAGGATACGCTCAATATGAAATAGTAAAAAAAGAGTTTCCTCGAATAAAAATCTTAACAGTAGAGACATTCTCTGATGCTATAGATGCTGTTTTAGAGAAGCGAGCCGATATACTTTTTGATACTTATGCCGTAGTCTCTTATGTGATACAAAAAGAGGGACTAACCGATATCGTACCCTTTAAATCCTATCGTGGAAACAGTGTAATGAAACTTCATATGACTTTGACTAAATCAAAGCCTCTACTAGTTTCTATTGTAGACAAAGCCTTGAGTATGATTACAGATAGAGAAAAACAAGAGATTTATGATAGATGGCTTGGCTCCAATGCAGAAGTGACGAAAAAAACTATCCAGTTGACAGCAAAAGAGAAAAAATGGCTTAGGAAACACCCTGTTGTAAGGGTCAGTAATGAAGATGATTGGAGCCCTTTTGATTTTAGCCGTAACGGAGAGGCTCAAGGCTATTCTGTAGATATTATAAAAAATCTAGCTAAAAAAATAGGTCTGAAGGTAGAGTTTATAAATGGGTATAAATGGCATGAACTTTTAGAACTTTTTGAAAAAAATGAAATTGATATGATGCATGTTATTGCAAAAACAGAGAGTAGAGAGAAAAAGTGGAATTTCTCAAAAGCATACATGAAACAGAAACTCTCATACTTTATTAGGGTAGATGAAAAAGAGATTCTTTCTGTCGATGATTTCTCAGGTAAAATAATTGCAGCAGGAAAAGGCTGGGTCTCTACAGCGCAATTAAAGAAAAAGTTTCCAAAAGCGGTGGTTGTAGAGTATTCAAGTACAAAAGAGATTATACGGGCTGTATCACTCAAGCAAGCTGATATAGGAGTAGATAATGCAACATCAGCTACTTATGTAATAATGAATGAGTACATATCTAATCTTAAATATGGTGGAAAGGTTAATCTGCACGATAAAAGTGAAGAGTCTCAAGACTATCTTTATTTCGCCTCTCAAGAACAGAATCCAGAACTCATCTCTATGTTTAATAAAGCCCTTGATGTTATGGATACCCAAGAGCGAGTCAATATTCAAAAAAAATGGTTTGGGGTAGCTCTTCCAAACAATGAAGATAGGATTGAAATAGGCTTAACTGAAAAAGAGAAACAGTGGATAAGAGAGAACCCTCTGTTAAGATTGGGTGCTGATCGTGCTTTTGCTCCTTTTGATTTCAATGAGGGTGGTATTCATAGAGGTGTTTCTACCGATTTTCTTACACTAATTGCACAAAGAACAGGACTAAAAATTCATGTTGAGTCAGGAGAGCCTAAAGCACTATTGCAACGTGTCAAAGAAAAAGAGCTTGATGGTCTTAGTGTTATTATAGAAAATAATAAAGGTGAAGATGCACTGAATTTCAGTGCACCTTATATTCATATTGATAGTGCTATAGTTGTCAAAAATAGTGCTCAAAATATTTATAATATAGAGGCATTAGAGGGTAAAAAACTTGGAGTTGGAAGAGGGACACATTTAGAAAAATGGGTACGGGAACACTATCCTAAGATTACTTTAGTACTCCTAGATACAGATGAAGAGGGTGTTAATGCAGTATCCTTTGGAAAGGTAGATGCCTATTTAGGTTATATGGCTGTTATCAATTATATTCGGCAGAAAAAATTACTTGCTAATTTGAAAATTATCTCTGTATTGGATTTAGATACAACAAATTTGGTGTTTGGAATACTCAAAGATAGACCAGAACTCTACTCAATTATACAAAAAGCACTTGAAAGTATTAGTGAAAGAGAGCATCTAAAAATTTTAAACTATTGGTATAAAAAAAGTGAGACCGGAATAAACTTAAGTTATGAAGAGCGTCAATGGATAGAAAAACATCCCGTAGTCAGGTTTAGTGAGGTAAATTGGGAACCTATGTCAATCATAAAAAATGGGACTATGCAAGGTTTAATGAATGAGTATTTAAAGAAAATTACCAAAGAGACAGGAGTTCAATTTCAGTTTGAAAATGCTTCTTCATGGCCAGATGTTCTTAAAAAATTTGAAAATGGAGAAATTGATATAATTCCTGGTGTTGGAGAGAGTGATCATGAAGCGAAACTTGGTTTGACATCTGCGATTTATGCAAATTTCCCTCTTGTTTTAGTGACCCAAAATAGGGAATCTTTTATTGGAAGTATAGATGAGATTGAGGAGAAAAAAAGAGTTGTAGCTGTACCAAAATACTGGACAAGCTATAACTATCTTAAAGAGAAAAAGCCAAACATTAAAGTAATTGGTACTAAAAATGTGCATGAAGCATTGGATTTGGTCCAGAGTGGGAAGGCCTATGCTTTTTTAGGACACATGGCAATTGCTATGCACTATGTGGGGAATTACTATGCAAGTACTCTACGTATTGCGGGTAAAGTTGAGTACAACTTTAATCATAAAATTCTAGTGCAGAATGACCAACGAGTACTATTAGGTATTATTAATAAAGTTTTTGCTGCAATGAGTGAAAAAGAGCACTTAGATATAAAAAATAAGTGGCTGAGTGTTGAGGTAAATGAGGCTCAGGATTATACACTTGTGTATCAAATTGCTATAGTATTTTCTCTCTTTTTACTCGTGGTACTCTACTGGAATAGAAAACTCACCTTGGAGATACAAGAGCGAACTCGTATAGAGGATGCATTACAGGTAGAAAAAGAGAACTTTAAAGTACTCTTTGAAAAAGTATCAGATGGAAATCTTATTATGAAAAGTAATAGGTTTTTGACTTCTAATGCCGCAGCATTAAAGATGCTTGGACTACAAAAGGTAAAAGAGGTACTACGTTCAAGTCCTAGTCAGTGGTCACCAGAGATACAACCAGATGGACGTAATTCTGCTGATAAAGCAAAAGAGATGATAGAAATATGCATGACGGAAGGTGCACATAGGTTTGAATGGGTTCATAAAGATATAAATGATAATGAGTTTTGGGTTGATGTTGGACTCACTAAGATATTTTATGAGGGCAGTGATGCTATTTATGTAGTTTGGAGAAATATCAAAGAGCAAAAACTTTTAGAAAACTCTCTCAAGGAGAGTGAACTTCAGATGAAAACCCTCATTAATAGTATTCCGCTACATATTATCGTGACAACATATAGTGGTAAAATTCTTTTAGTAAATCCACAAACTTTGAGTGATTATCATTTTGATGAAAATAATCTTAGAGATATAAATATATTAGAGTTTTATGCAGAATCAAAACATAGAGAAGAAGTTATAGAGGAGATAGGAAGAGCGGGGAGAGTTGATAAAAAAATTGTAGATTTTATTCGTCCAGATGGCATACACTCTATGCTCCTCTCTATTACACCAATTAAATATAATCATGAAGATGCACTTCTCTCTATTGGGGTGGATATGAATGAACGTTTGAAGATGGAAGAAGAGTTACTTAATGCTAAAAATATGGCAGAACTTGCCAATAAATCTAAATCAGAATTTTTAGCCAATATGTCTCATGAGATACGTACACCAATGAATGCTATTATAGGTTTTACAGAGTTACTCAGTGAACAGGTAAAAGAGCCAAGATTAAAAACATATGTTGCAACAATACAGAGTGCAGGTAAGACACTCTTAACACTTATAAATGATATTTTAGATTTATCAAAAATAGAGGCTGGAAAACTCCTTATAAATAAAGTTCCAACTGATATATATACTCTCGCTAATGAGATAAGTGCAATGTTTTTGATGGCAGTAAGAGGTAAAAATATTGACTTTGTAGTGGATGTAAGCGATGATATACCAGCTAGTTTGCTTATAGATGCTATCAGAATGCGTCAGGTACTTATAAATATAGTGGGTAATGCAGTCAAGTTTACAGAAGTAGGGTTTGTAAAGTTGTCAATTAGGGTCTTTAATGTTGATGAACATCTGAGTAAGTTAGATATAAAGTTTATAGTAGAAGACACTGGAATAGGGATCCCTCAAGATAAAACAGAGCAAATTTTTAGAGAGTTTGAGCAGAATGATGGACAGGATAACCGTAAGTTTGGAGGCACTGGTTTAGGACTTTCAATCTCACAACGACTCTGTAAAATGATGGGTGGGCAAATTACTGTGAATAGTGTTGATGGAGAGGGGTCAACTTTTGAAATAACACTGTATGGTATCGATATAGCCGCTGTAGTTGAGTCACATCAGTTAGAAGAGCAATTGAGTTTAGATGCTAGTAGAATAGTCTTTAAACCTGCCAAGGTTTTAGTAGTTGATGATATTAAAGACAATAGAGAACTTATACTGAAAAACTTTGAAGATACTGAAATAGAAATATTTACAGCGAATGACGGTATAGAAGGTGTTTCTATGTTTAAAGAGATCCGTCCTGACTTAATTCTAATGGACCTAAGAATGCCAAATATGGATGGGTATGAAGCATCTCTTGAGATTAAAAAAATCTCTATGGTGCCAATTATTGCATTGACTGCATCGGTTATGGAAGATGAAATTGAGATACATAAACGTGAAAGTTTTGATGGGTACTTACGAAAACCAGTCTTTAGGTATGAACTTTTTAAAGAGTTAAGTAACTACCTTGCACATGAACTACACAGTCCTGAAGATGATGAAGAGATACCATTTGTTTTAAGCCAAAAAGCTAAATCCCACATGGCAGAAATTCTCAATCAAATTGAGAATGAAATATTACCTATGCTCGAAGCAGTTTTAAAGAGTAACAATATATCAGATATGAAAAAAATGGTTGTAGAAATTCGTTCTTTAGCTGATAAATATGAGATAGAGATCCTGCAAGAGTATGCCTATGACTTTCTTGAAGCGATTGATGTTTTTGATATTACAAAAATAGACATACTGCTTAACAATTTTGAAGAGATTCAATCCGAAATTACCTCTCAAGCTACTTGAGATAAAGCACTCCAAAAAATGAAAAGGCTCCAAAAAAGTAGGGGCCACACAAAAAACTTTTTCCAAATACTAAGAGTTGAGAAGAGTAAAGATGGTAGGAGATAGTACAGGGAAAAAAATATCTCTGTATGAGCCTCGCCCAAAGATACTAAGTCTCTTAGCAGAGTATCAAAAACATCTCCATACCCTATGATATGAAGTACAATACTTAGAGGATAAAAAATACTAAAGAGTGTACTCCAGAGAATAGAGAGTGGATGGTAGAGTGCGAAGTTTGAAAAGAGTGTTAAAGAGAGTGGAAGCATAAGAGTGTAGACCCAGAGTGGAATGAGTAGAAACTGCCAAAATTTACTCAGATGTTTAAAGTGTACAAGAAAAAGAAAAATTGAGAAAACTCCCCCAATTGAGAGCCAAAAGCCCAACTCAAAAAAGAGTCGAGGGA